>Ga0209507_1000084_pt1 | contig 142469 bp, 123 predicted proteins | sample AD_UKC028_MetaG_FD_184414 | JGI IMG/M metagenome (GOLD analysis project Ga0209507, IMG submission 184414) | Active sludge microbial communities of municipal wastewater-treating anaerobic digesters from USA - AD_UKC028_MetaG (SPAdes) (version 2) | ecosystem: Engineered > Bioreactor > Anaerobic...
CCATCGGTCCCGAAACGGCGGCATACCTCAAGGCGCTGATAGCGAGCAGACCGCATCCCCACATCGCGTTTCGCGCCTGTTTGGGCATTCTCGCTCTGGCCAAGGAGAACCGGTACGGCCCGTACCGACTCAACAATGCCTGCAAGCGGGCCGCCCTCTTCGACAACTACAGCTACCACAGCATCGAGTCAATCCTGAAAAAAGACCTCGACCGCCTGACGCCCGCCCCGACACAGTACGCCTTGCCGTTGCACCATAATGTACGAAACGATTACCGCTAGGAGGCACCAGATGAGCACCACCATCGCTAAGATGAACGAACTCAAGCTGTTCGGCATGCGCGACGCATGGAACACCGCGCAGGAGACCCGGGCCCGCTACACCAACGACGAGATCGTGAACATGTTGGTGGAGGCCGAGTGGCTGTACCGGCAGCAGAAGACACAGGCCCGCCGTATCAAGCAGGCGAAGTTCCGGTATCAGGCATTGGTGGCCGAACTCGACTTCTCGGCCGCCCGCAACATCGACAAGACCCAATTGGCCCGTCTGGCCGCCTGCACATTCATCGATCAGGCCGAGAACATCATCGTCACCGGGGCGACCGGCGCCGGCAAGAGCTATGTCGCCTCGGCGATCGGTCACCATGCCTGCCTCAAGCAGTACCGGGTACTCTACGCCAACACCAACCGGCTCCTTGCCGATCTCAAGATGTCGAAAGCCGACAACTCCTATCCCCGCGCCATCGCCCGTATCGCCAAGCAGCAGCTCCTCATTCTCGATGACTTTGGTCTTCAACCGCTCGATGGTGAGGCACGCCTGATCCTTCTTGATCTTCTCGAGGACCGCCACGGCAAACAAGCCACCATCATCACCTCGCAACTGCCGGTCAAGGAGTGGCACGATGTGATCGGCGACCACACCATCGCCGACGCCATCCTCGACCGTCTGGTCCATTCGGCTCACCGCATCGAGATCAAGGGCGAGTCTATGCGCAAGAAGAAGGCCATCGGGAAGAAGTGAGGAACCGGTAATATCCTCTCTCACGGAAAACTTGATTTCTTCTGCGGAACCATCCCTAATATGGGAGTAATTAGTCAAAAGCCGGAAGGTATCTGCATGGGGTTGATGCGGGGGCAAGTCTTCTTGCCGAAGCAAGGCGAGATCAGACTCTCAGTCAGAGAAAGATATAGCCAAATAAAAACGGAAGGATACAAAATATATTGGAAAACCCTGAATCCTTCATGGGTTTTTTGGTATCTCAAAGGGCAAGGAACGGGAGTTTTTGATTGCGGCTTTGTTTCTTCAATCGCCAAGCGAGGGGTCTTACCCAATAGATGAAAAAAGTAATTTGCGATGTATTTCTTACCCAAATAAGAGGGAGCCTTCATGAAGAGTTCTAATCGTATCATGGGTCGAATTGGCAATTTGCTTTTGGGAAGGAAAATACCCAAGGGATTTTTCTTGATAATATTCTTCTTCGTGACTCATGTGTACGGGGAAGAGACCATTCCTCTTCTGTCTCCCGAATTGCAAAATCTTTACCTCCTACAACACTCGTTCGATATCGCCGTGCCACAGCGAACACCCTACGATCTCACAGTGACAGAGCAATGTGATCTTTTCCCCCTACAGGTGTCGCTCAATGGGAGTGAGTACGCGATGGTCTCGCTTCTTCACTGCCCCGAAAATTTTCTTGGTCCGGTGAGGAATCAACAAGATTTTGGCCTATGCTGGGATTTCGGCGAAAATGCTTCCCTCGAATCGCTACTGGCTATTGAGTTGTATCAACGTTTCCCCGACAATCTTTTCCGGCACATTGGACAAGATCAGAGTCGCCCCATCACGACCAATCTTTCAGAAGCAAGTTATTACACTCAAGATTATTTGGGCGGAGGAGAAATGCACAAGTCTCTGCCGGAAAGAATATTTCCATATGCTTTCTTTCCAGGAAAGAAGAAAGAATCCGGATTCTCAGAAATTTCAGAATGCGAAGATAGTCCCACGGCCTATTTGGAAGAGTTGCGGAATCGACTGGGGTTTGCTGCTACTCATTATGCTGAAAAATATCAAAGTATCCCTGAGTGTCAATCGCTTGGAGCCTTCGAAAGCGAACTGTATTTTGCATGTACGGGCAATCTTTCCGATTGTGCAAATGAGAATTGTTATTTCAACTTATATTACGATTTAGCTTCCTCCTGTATGGTGAAAACGGCATGGGAAGCTCCATACCCCATAGTGGGATTCTACCCTGCCTACAAGGCTGAAATGCAAATCAGCGAACAGTACATGGCCCATATTTGGCCGAACTGTGTTGATAAAAACAATCCGAGAAAATTGTGCGTCAACAACGGAAGTTGTCCGCAAGGGTTTACATGTGATCTTGATCTCGAACACCCATTATGTGTGGCCGCTTGCCCGTGGGGAGGAAATCCTATGGGTGATCAAGGCGAAGCCTTCGGCGGCTATCACAAAGATGCGAATGGCGAGTGGGTTCTCGATAGGCTTCAGGTAAACTGGTATGAGGTGGACAGAAAGATAATGACGACCATAAACCGAGGCCGAGTTGTAATTATTCCGATGCCATGGAATGAGCATTTGCGTCACGACAATACGGTGCCGCAATCAATAGAAGATCTCAATATTCATTTTAGGCTTATTCACGCACAAGATAAAGCACACTACAAAATTGTGCCTGAAACGGGTCAAAACATTGGGGCATGTCTTGATAAGCCTAACATCGACAAAATGGAAGACTGTTCGTGGAATCTTGATCCAGAGGCTTTGGATTTCGACAATCAGGGGCAACCACAAATCTATAACTTTGGAATAAGAGGACACATCGTTGACATCGTTGGTTATCTACGCGGAGGCGACACCAACGGTGACGGTTTCCAAGATATTTACTACATCATTCGCAATAGTCATGGCGATAGAGATCAAGGCAAGGATACATATCTGTTGCTTCCGTCTCCGACATTGGATCCAACTACGCGATACATTTTCTCATTCCGTCCCTACGGTAATTGCGATAAAGATAATCCTGTCAACGGATGCATTAATGCGCCACGGGGTCAAAGGTTATCGGAGTATTGGATGATGGAGAAGGTGCATATAGGGCTGATAAGTTCGGCCGACCTTGCTACGGGAAGGCTTACCTTCGATTGGAATACCGAGGTGGCGGTTAGCATTGACACTGACTACGATGGAGTGCCCGACCTAATAGATAATTGTCCCTCTACCTACAATTCTACACAGGAAGACTATGATCTTGATGGTGCGGGCAATGTCTGCGACCTATGCCCACATAGATATGACGTGGAAGAGAACATTCCTTATTATGAATACAGCGACCTTGATAATGACGGAATACTTGATGAATGTGATCCATGTCCGATGGGCGGTAGTTCTGGAGATGCCGACAACGACGGTGTTCCGAACTGTGTCGATCCTTGCCCTACTCTGTATGCCATCAGTAATTGGATAGATCAGTTTGGAACTCCCATTGCCGACTCGGATACCGATGGTATCGCTGACATCTGCGATAATTGTCCACAAAAGGGGAACCCCTTTGTGGAAGCTGAAGATTGGAACAGTGAACTTATTCAGGGGGAATGTAGAACAGGAGTTTCTTACTTTCAAAATGGAGATCTTTCCCTGCCCCACTGTACCAATGAAAACGAGGGCGGAGCACGATACAACAAAAAGACTTTCAAATACGGTTATCTGAAAACATCTCCTAACCTTTTTTTATCTTTCTCAAAATGGACATGGCAGCCCGATCATGATTTGGACGGTACCGGAGATGCCTGTGATACTCCCAAAGGGATAGGCCCTGACAATCTTGTGGGAGACGGATGGCATCATACTGTTATTTCTTCTCGTTTTGTTAATGGCTCTCCAAAGAACGAAATCGTTTATGGTGGTCAGGTACAATCTCGTGAAATAAACAGTCTTGTCGCAATAGATCATGACTCAGGAGTCATATCTCAAGGAGCGCCAGTCTACAACAGTATAGCGCATCCCAGTATTCTTCGCTATTGTTGGGTGCCTCAAAGTGATTATAGCAATCGTTGGGGTACTGGCGGTTACTGCACAACGAGCAACGAATCTTCAATTCACTTCCTCTTTTCTAGCGATTTCGCGTACAGTCACGGAAGCGACCCTATGCCACTCAGACAGGGGACTGATCCATCATGGCAAGTACCTACCGGAAATAATATCGTAAGCCAAAAGGGAATCTACGAAGAATCTCCGGACCAAACGCATCTTTGGGACTGGAAACCAGACTTAGAAGGAGAATACTTGGATTTATATGAAGAACATGTCGCTAATGAGGAGCCAACTTATAACCCTTCGCTCGATCCCTTTATCACTTATGCCGTTTCGGGTGGTCCTCAAGGTACCGTGAAATGCACAGAAGCCAACGACCTCGTAGATGATGGCGAAGGTGGCAAAACACAAAATAGCGCCTGCTTCAAGAACGACAGAATCTTTGCCCGTTCAACACGAGACAGCTTCTCCGGCACGCCCCTTTCCTATGCGATAGGAATGAGTTACGCGCCCGATCAGGTTTTTATCGTTCCCCCTCGCCTTCCTTTTGAAATCACCTACACTATGCCTGAGGCAACACCTGGATATCCTTATGCTGATGACCGTTTCGACCTATGGCGGTATAACAGTATCACGCAAGAATTGGAAAAAAACCAGAGAATCATTCCTCAAACCAATCTAAAGTTTGGCCTGCAATATGCTGGAGAGACAATTCTTTTTTACGAACATGAAGATGAAAGATATGTCGAACTGCGGTACCAGAATGATGCTCGCCCCAGCGACACCGCATATGCCGGATCCTTTGCACTCCCAGCAAGCGCACACCTAATGAGTGGAGCGATATTAAACGATAGGCTCTATGTGTCTATTGGCGCTAGCCTTTATTCCGTACAGCAACGCGATTCATCGGCTCTGCAATTCACAATGCCCACAACTTATACCCATGTTTTAACCCATGTTGGAACTTTACCAGAGGTAAGCGGAGCTATCCATTTGATAGCAGCTGGCACGAAACTATATACCTTGACTCATGAGCTTGATGGGCTGACACTTCATAGATTCAACTCTGCCACTACAACATTTGACGTTATTCCCATGGTCGCCAAGCCATTGCCTCGCAATTTTGTCAACATATCAACAACTCCCGATGGGGTTATCTATCTGCTAGGAGGCTTCAATCTGTACAATGGAATCCCGACGCCAATCAACGATGTCTGGCGTTATTCTCCCAGTGGTGGGCTTGAGCAGCTGGCAGAGAATCTGCAAATAGATCTTTATAAAACATTTACCATCATTGATGACGAAACGATTAAATTCATTACCCAACCACAATCTGAGGAAACAACGACATCCATGCTGACGATTGATAGAGCAAGCGACGTTCTTGCTGAGAGAACTATAACCATTAAGCAAAAGATTACCGCGCCACCAAGTTATTGCTTGAATGACAATGATGATATTCTTGAAGGGGGTACCTTTATCGGAAATATCTGCACCCCATTCACCCACCCGTGGTACAAGCAGTACTCGATCGGCTCGACCGTTTACAGCGTAGCAGGCAAGGGGGATCGCCTCTATGTCGGTACCGGCAGTGCAATCAAGGTTTACGACATCAGCGACCCGAACGCGATGGTTCTCAAGAGCACCTTTACCACCAACAAGACCGTCTACGACCTCGAAGTGGCCGACGGCGATATCATGTACGCGGCGACCAGCGGCGGCATCTACAAACTCAATACCGTCAATCCCGACACCCTTTCGATCATCGGTTCCTTCTACAGCACGCCGTACAACTACCAGTACCGCATCCAACTCTATAACGGCAATCTCTATGTCGGCGACGACAACGGCATTAACATCCGCAACCCCGAAAACTTTGCCCGCGTAGCCTATGTCAACATCGGCAGTACCATGGACTTCGCCATTACGAACGGCGAGATCGCGATGTACTGGGACGACTTCTGGTCATCGGGCATCGATATCCGCGATGTCGATAACCTTGCAACACGGAAGGCGTGGGACTATCCGTACTGCTCGACCGGAGAGCTGACGACCGACCACGGCGCGTTCTACCTCTCCTGTGACGGGTATGAGTATCGCTTCGCCGGTCTGCCGAATACCTACATCGACTACACTGAGTTGGATGGCGACATGCGCGAAATGCAGGAGAACTACCTGTACAACGGTTGGGTCTACATCCCTGACGGGAACAAGGTAAAGCTTTCGACGAATAACACCGTTCCCGCTATCTGCGGCAACGGCATCATCGAACCGGGCGAGTTCTGCGACGGGAACAGCGAAGATTGCGCGATGGTCGATCCGACACAATGGGACAGCGGTTCGGCAATCTGTAATAGCACCTGTACCGCTTGGGATAACGGCGACTGCTACGACAGCGGGTGTTAAAATGAAACAGCAGACAACCAAGAAGCTGGTTTATTGCCGCATCCTAAGCATTTCAGCATTCTTCTTATTCTCTGCTTGTGCCTGTGAAAAAAATAAACAAATCAAAGAGATAGACACCGTTACTGATGTTGATATTATAGTTCAAGCTGACCAAACAGACGATACCTTGTCCGACGACGAGGAATTTGTTGAAATGGACAATGCACAGTCAGATAAAGATGTAATAGGAGGCTCGTGCCTTGCCGATCCCGAAGGGATCGAGTACATAACCAACACCCACACCGGGAACGAAGAGTGCCCAGACCTCTCCCAAGTAGCGTTTCCTTACTATGACACCGACAGCAAGATACACTTCTGCCGGAAGTGCGACAAGGTATGGAAGAGCGACCCTCAGTGCGTTCGCAATTTGTGGAAGGAACAAAACTGCGCGCTCTGTACTGCGATGCCCGATTACGATTGTTGCGGCTATCCCTGCACGATGGGAAAACTGACGCCTTTTTACAAAGATGAGAGGGAGGGGTATTATCTCGACGAATGCGACATGATGTTGAACCCCAACAACCCCAAAGGATGGCAAATGGCCATTCGAACCTTCAAACACTTCAACCTGAGCCTAGGTAAAGTTGGGTTCGTGATGTCACACGTCGATTCGGCTTGGCAAAACTATCCTCAGGTATGGACCAAAAACTTTGAATTCGACTTGAATACACGGAAGTATTCTGCAATGGATCCCGGTATCGATGTACTGACCTATTACAAAGGCGCAAAGCTCAGCAATGTAAAATCGGGCCGTGACGATAAAATGGAATATCTGCTCTACTCGAACAATTCTTCATGGCAAGTCGCTTATCCCAAAAAGATCCGACAAACAGTGTATAATCCGGTGATCAATGAGACGTGGGCTTTTGCCAATATAAAAGAATCGGATGCGCTCTCCACAAAGATGATGTACGCCAAGATCGGCGAATGGAAATGGATCGGTTTGGGAGACGGCGTAGCAAATGAGCCCAGCATTGTGAACAATCGGTTGGTATTTCATGCCAATAACTTTAAAGGTTATATTTGCGACCTCGACAAGAAGCCGCTTTCTCTTGACGAATGTCGGGTAGTTAATCGCGAAGGAGAAGGCGCCCTTAATCTTGTACTCGACTCAACGAATGAAGATATCCTTTATTACGCCGATGCTTATAAGACGAGAGATTCTCTTCTTCGCGTCGATCTAAGCAAAACACCGATACAGTATGAATACTTGAAAATGGAGGAACTGATAGATCCCTTAATGAGTGTGTACCCCGTCAGCGCCAAGGGTGTTCTTTTAATTTATAACAACAATTTCTACACCAATACCGAGAAAGATGACTGGGATATCCGAGCATGTTTTTTTAGACTCGATCTAAAGAAAAGCTACTGCTCTTTACCGACACCGCATAAAGATGGGGTACTGGAATATCGTCAATCCTATACCGAATTTGAGAACCATTGGGTTGTTTGGCAGGATAGTAGTGCTCCCTATATGAAAGCCCGCGACATGGAATGTTACTGCGACCGGCACCCGGAACTTTGTCCATTCGACGATTACACACCTCAACCAGACAATCCAAAGGATGTGAAGGCCGGAACCCGCCCTAACGGGGAGAAACGGTAAGAAGATTGGTGCCCGAAATCAAAAATGTTGACTCTGATGAATTGAAAGACATACTGGATTTGCTGTCCAGCTGACCTCTTCCAAGGGGTGGCCAGTTTGCCCGAAACAGGTGGCCAGTTTCACCGAATTATCCAAGGGTGACTGTTATGAATAAGGGGTAAATTGTCATTGGTCTGGTTGAGATTTGTCATTGATCTTGGAAAAGGCGCTCAATAGCATTTTCGCGGGTCAGGAGCCCGTCGCGGTAGTTCTCCCATGTCTGGAAACGGCAGGCGTCGATGCCGAACATGAAGAACGGATTCTCGGGGCGGTCAAGGAGTTCGGCGCACTCAGTAAGGTTATAACGCGGCGCCGGAACCGGATGATTCTCCACGACTTTCTTTTTCATAGACCTGCCGTCAGGCCGTCGGCTCTTCGCGGCGTCGGTCCCAGTTGAGGACCTGTACCACCTTGCCGATATGGAGTTCGTACTTGTTGGTTCGGATGTTCTTGCGAATACGATCTATCCGCACCGTTGCCTCCGGCGCCGTCGCCGACATGCCGTTAATGAGCCGCAACAGGAAGGGACACTTCCGGCCGGCAAGGCGTTTGTCCCAATAAGGCTTGATGTCGCGATACTCGACAGGCTTCCGACCGGCGACTATTTCTCGGAGCGGATCTCGCTGTATCGTCGTCGTCAGTTTGTCCATCTTCTCAGAATTCTTTTATGGCGATGTTTTCATTTGTCGGCTACGGCAGTCTTTGTGGCGCCTCCATGCTGAGTGACTCTGGGACGCAGCTTTATTCTTATCGCTTCCTTTGTGAATGCTTCATCTGAAGATTTTGATGACCAAACATAAGCTTCGCCTGTGCTCAAGCGGCTCATCTTGTCAGAAGACAGTCTTCCCAGGGCAGCATTTGCCTTCTGAATATGTTTTAACCAGGCAGGTGAGTTAAACTTGTGCATGATGATTTGCGATGACAGCTCAATAAGGGAGACAGGGACCGATGGCGGATCCTGAGATGCCACCATGATACTGGTCCCTTTATGTCGCATCTCACGGACAACCTCAACAAGGCCAGAAACCAAGTCATCGTTTTCGATGTATTTGTGGGCTTCATCGAAAACCACCAGCTTGTTAAAGGCGCTCCCCTGGTAGGTTGCTTCCGAGAAAATCTGCAACATCACCACAAACAGACCCAGGGCCTCGTCTTTCTCAATGTATTCATCGCGCAGATCAACGATGATCAAACGGCCTGGACGAATCAGATCTTGAAGTCGCTGGTTATCGTCGATGTATTCGCTGGCGAAAAGAAGGCGCGTCTGGGCTAGCTCTTTGAGATGATCGGACAGACCTGAGTTGTCAATACCTGCTCGCAGAGCATCCAATGTTAGGTTATCCCTCAGGCCTCTCATGATGAGATTGATTTGCCGCATATACATGCTTTGACTACCAATCGCACCCATCAGGAATTTCCAGTGAGCCGCTTTAAGCTCGGAGGCAGAAAAAGCTATCGGCTTAATCTCGATATCTGGGTACTCGGCCCGGCGATCACTCACCTTATTCGCCGGGGTAAGGACCAACACATCCTTCAGAGCCTTCGGCATAGCCTTGTAATGCTCTCGCAGAATGCGAATTTCCTCTTCCACTGAGTTGGCATGGATCATCGAGGTAAACTCCGGCGCATAATCCTGCGTCGGGCTGTAATGGAAAATGACCGTAGCGAGGGGGCTTGGCAGCACATTGATGTGCTGAAGCGGCATGGATGCCATCTCAATCACCGTTCCAAGGGTGTAGCTCTTACCGCCACCTTGAACCCCGAATAAACTGATCGTGTGGGTGTGATTGAGATCCAGCGCGACTTTTCTGCCGGAAATCTCTCCGAGTAATCCGTATTGAGGCGAGCCGCCATTGACGCCGAGCATAATGTCATAGCTGACCTCTGCTTGTGAGACAGGTTTAGACGTCTGAGTCTCTTGCATTTCGGGTTCGGATTTAGCAGGGGCTTCTGATAAGGCATCCACGGAGGCGAGTTGTTCGCCATCTTCTTCAGAAGCGATTGCGGGAGGTCGAGGTGCTTGCTCAAAAGGTTTCGACTGTTTTTCTGTTTTCTCCTTGGCTACCTTGGGTGTTTCCCGTGCGGCCGAGGATGCTGGCGGAGTGATTGGCACCTCCGGCTCATCGTCCCAGAGTTCATCCAAAGTCCAAGATGTTGACCGGGTTCTCTTGGGTGCAATAAAGACCGCTGTCTCGAGCTTCGGCACATTGTGGATAAACTGCTCGCTTAGAAGATGTGTAGTCGGCTCTTTCTCCGTCTCGACAGAAACAGACTTGCGGCAACTCTCCAGCAAGGCATGAATGAGATCTTTGCCGATGCGGTGGAATTCAATGCCCACTTCGTTGTCCGGAGCATCGGTGCCCGCCTTTTCAAAATCAAAGATCAGAGCGCAGCGTTTGAACTGAAGCGAGTAGCCTTGCTCGATGGACTCAAGTAATCCTCGCGACTCTTGCGCAGCGGTCGCATCAAAGATCCCGTAGCGCAAAGAGCGTTCTAGATAGAAACGAAGGATCTGCGCAAACTCTCGGCTCTTGAGCAGCCTATCCGGCCGGTCCGGTTTTTTTAGGGCCGGGTCGAAGTGGCGCTGGAGAATTCGCTCGCTCTGATTGATTTGGGCGGAAATTCGTTCCTTCAGTTGGTTAAAGGCTGCGAAATTGCCCACCTGCGAATAGCATTTCACTTCGATCAGGTTGCAAGTGATCGTCCTAGTGTTCAAATCTAAGTCAAACAGTCCCAAGTCAGTGCGTTGAAGGCTTATAGCGTCGTTGACGTCGTTTGACTCATCGCTTGAGCGGTAAAGGTCCGTATGCGCGTCCAACGGCACAATTACTTGGTTGCTCAATGCGCCCTGATATTCGAGATAGAGCCGTGCCAAAGCCAAACCAAGTGCTTCCGCCTGTTGCGTACGAGCAGAAATCAGCTTCAGGGCAAGCTGGCCGGAAAGCGACCGCAGATTTGCCAATATCTGAACCGACTGCTCACCGTCGGCGGACAATCCGTGCTCGAGCAGCACCGGCTTCAGCATTGCCTCCAGCTCATCGTTCGATCGCGAAGAGATGATTAGGTTGTGTGTCGCCTGAGAACTGGCTCCAGGCACATAGTCAATCAGATAGTCTGGTCTATTCTTCCGGCCACCATGATCGAAAAATTCAATCCCCATATTTCGGTCGATGGTGAACACCCAATCGCTAATCTGGTGCACTTCGTAGATTAGTTCTCGTTGAACGGCATCGAGGCCAAGGGTTATGACGGGCACAGATTTAAAACTGGCACCAGAAGCAGCAATCGCTGAGGTAGCGAAACTGAGGTTTCGGCTCAGGGACGACAACAAATCAAAGCATGTCGCGTGGCTATCCGCAGCGAGGGATCGTCCGACAATCGGCCGCTTGTTCCAGAAGGTACCCGTATCGTCATCAACGAAGTCAGTGTCAAAGTCCTGTATCAGCCCATGCAATGGGGTCACGCCCATCGGCTTCTCTGTAATGGATATCTCCTCGGCGGGAAACACATCCAGAAGAACGCTGATGTGTGCCGGGAATTCCTTGGAATTTGAACGAAACTCATTCAGCGCGTGCTTAGCCAAGTTCAGCTTGGAGAACAGATGGCTGCCCGTCGAAATCGCAAACGCGTCAGCGGCCTCGTTTACTGTTGCCCCGGGACGGACCATCGATTCAAGTGCCTCACCTAAAACTGGCGAATCGGGGTCCGATGTGAAGAGCCGGATGTCATAGCGCAAATCGGCATGCTCACGCTTTTGCTGGAGCGAGAGCAGGGCATCCGCAATTACTGATGCGGCGCCCGGGTTGAAGATGTTTAGTGATAACTCTCGCACATACGGATGCTGGGAGAGATAGCGCTCGATCTTGTCCGCAATGACCTTTCCGCAAACATCTGTTCCCGCCGCAGAGGGCTCGGCCAAGCCAAGCGCTGAACAGATTTCCGCCATCAGGCCTCTGGAATTTTCCTCGGTTGTTGGGGCGTAAAGTGCCCAGAACGCATTCAGGTTGTCGACCGGAGTGAAGATTCGGCCATCCTCGACTGGAATACCGACCGGATAGGCAGATGGCGCAAGGCGTTCTAGGAGCGCAGAACGAACATGAGGAATGTAATCCTTTCCGCCTGATTTGATCTTCTCGATCCAATCCTTACCCAGGGTGACCCAGCTGCTTAGCCACAAAGCACGGAGCGGATGGGTTGGAGAGACCAAAACAGCCTCCCGGTGTCTTCCGCGGAAATCAGTTAAGACGACATGAATGGAATCAACGGCCAACACATTCCTGAGCGATTGTAGGTGTTGTTGGCGGTCGGCACCAGAAGTCGTCTCGGCTTGGCGGATAAGATTTCTTACTAGATCAAGGTACCCTTCCGCATAGGCAAGGCATTCCTTTTCCGAGTCTCGGAACGAAAGCCCTTGCATAATCAACTCGGCAGTGTCTTTGCGTACCGCTGCAAAAAACTCTTCGCGAGCGGCCAAAAAAGAGGCCATTGCGGCAGAAGAAGGCAGCGTGAGACCAACCTCAGATGGCAACTCAGGGGTATCCAGATTGATCTGCATTCGCCAGCCTGATGGATGCTTGGGCTCAGCCAAGATGCGTTGCTCAATGGTTTTGAGCATGCGCGAAAGCGGTATCTGAAAAGCGCCCTCGCGACCAAATTTCGCAAGCAAGGTTTCATGTCGGGAGACCTTCTTCGAACTGTTGCCTTCGGCCCAAACGACACTACTGATAGCGATGTCTTCCGGATCGCGCTCATCGCCCAATGCCGTCAGTTGCAACCGGAAACGTGCATGCTCTAGGCTCTGTTCAATGGGTATGGCTCTTTGCGGCGGTTCCTCCTCAATGTTGCCACCGGGCAGGACATAGAATGGTTCGCTTTCATAGGAGTGTTTAGCACCTTCGGAGGAAGAACCCGCTTCCAGCGGAATTTGATCGCCGTCTGCCGACCAAGGCAAGATACGAATGAAATGCCATCCTTCCTCGAATTCAACCTTATTGAGCTTTGCAAGATTAGTCGTACATTGAAGGCGATTCGGCGTCCACGCTTTAACCTTTTTTGATTTTCCTACCGGGCCATCATTCTGCGAAACGATCTGAACCGTAAAATGGTCAAGACCGCTGACCTTGCCCGGGTGAGGATTGACCTCGAACTCCACATTCATTTTGCGGCGATCATTCGGGATCAGAACCTGTTGTCCAATCAGGCCGGAAAGCTGGTCATCGGTCTCTTCCTTCTGAACAACCGGCAAGTCGGTTCCCAGCACCGTCAGCAGAACCTTGTCTAGGTAAAGCTCTCCCCGGAATGTCCATTTGTCGAAAGAAATGCTCCACCAGCTCTTATCAGTCGCGATGGGCAAGGTCCAGGATTCCGGCTCATGGACATCGTGTTTTTCAAAGTAGGCGAATAGGCGCGATTCCAAGGTCTTGTCGCTGAGGCCCAAACCGGCAATGCGTCCACGAACCGACTTGTGAGAAATCATCAAACTACGGACGCTGTCGAGGTTACGGCGAATCTTGCCCCTGAGCATGCCAGGATCGGCAAAAAGCTTGAAGTCCGGGATCAAAGTCAATTCATACAGGCTGGCCCCGAGGGTTTCTCCATCAATCCCGTTTTCGAGCGCAGTGAGCAGGTACCGCACACGAGAAACATCATCGGCAAACAGCCATTCCTCCTCTGTGAGGAAACCAAAAAGGTCGCGAACAGGGCCGACCAGTGTTGTCGGGATCCGATCTAGTAGTGAGTCGATAAGGTTCTCATAGATACCGGTGAAGGCCAGCTCCTCGAAGGTCGCCACGCCGAAAGAATCCTCGGCGCTGGTGCGAAGCGAGGTGGGTATAAAGACCATCAAAGGCTGACGCAACTCGCCGTTCGAGTCCGGGTTGCGCAATTCCACCAGTTTGGTGGAAGTGACTCGGAAAGGCAGACTTTCCTGATCATGGCTACCAAGGATAAAGATGTTTCCGTCGGGTCGGGTTCGGCGCAGTTCCTTGCAGACAGACTCCATTACATCGTCATCGAGATCGGTGATCCGCATGCAGTGGCCTGGGCCACGGTCACCCAGGATTGTTTCGATACGCGGGCACAGCAGACAAGCGACCGCTGCGTTCAATTTATCATAGGAAAGCTTGATGAACGCATTGCTCATGCGTGCCTCCCGTTTTTATCTGTTCCGTCATTTCTCTCAATCGCATAGCGGGGCGATACCTTCTGGGTCACATAGGCATCCGACAGATCCTCGTAAAATCCGATTTCACGAAGTCGACGCTTAAAGGCTTCAAGGTTGAGGCGCAAAGCGCGCCTGTCGAGGATGCTGCTGTTGGCATGGGCTCCTTCTGGCAGTCGGTCAATGTAAAGGCCGTAACGATTTCTCAAAAAAGCCAGCAACTCCTCAATGCGAACCTCGCGGGTCACGAAGCGACCGCCGTCTTGGGTGAGCACGGCCACCTGAAGCAGCACTTCAAGTAACTTGCTCCCCAACACAAACCGCCGAGGACTTCCCTTGGTCCGGGGTTGGGCCAGCAGACCGTTCTCTTTGTTCTTCAGCAGAAGGGAATCTAGACACTCGGTGATGTACTGGCGGTGATACTTGCCTCGATACGCCATCAGAATTTCGATGAATTTCTCAAACGCATTCAGGTTCATCGAAGTAACATCTCGGATCTCCGGGTCAATTTCCTCCCCGCTTGTTCCTGCCTCTTCGATCAATTTTGAAAGGCGAGCCGTAAAATAGGCCTCCCGATTTGAATCATGTTCAGACTTAAGCAGACCAATTAAATCACCAGCTGAAAAGTGACCACTCGAAGGCAATGCCAGTTTCCCTTGAAGACGCATATTCTCCGCCATCTCATCAAGCTTTTTAACGATAAAATTAGATTGCACGAATGCCGGGATCTGGCGATAGAACCGCTCCGTTGACTTGCGGGCCAGCTCGGCAATATGAGGATTGTTGATGTTGCCCATGTCTACGACCAGCGCTAAGCGGTAAGGACAGCATTCCAACACATTGTCGAGGCTCGGATTGATCGGGCATTCCTTGGTGGTGCAAAGATCGTTTTCGGATCGCTGTTTCACCAGCCTTGGTAGCATCTGTAACAACTTGAGATGGTAAAGTGCCAGATGGAATGCCATTAGAGTTTTGAGGTAATCCACTAACACCGAACGTGGGACATAAGACTCATAGGCCAGAAGTCGTAGAATGTCGTCGGCCATTATGTCGGCTTGGCCAACACATAGAGGCTGATATCTCTCCGGCTCATCGTTGCTTTTTGTATCCTGAGTTACTTGGAGGTCGAGTCTCAAAATCGCTTGTGTTTCGACATCTACATTGAGACCAGCATCATATTTGTCAGTGTGAAAATCGTATCCTGTAAAGAAGAATTTTTTTAAGGAGCTTCTAGCCGCCTCACATCTACCTCTACGGGCATAATAAAGCATCCAATATAGGTGTTCTGCCGCCCCATAATCCCTCGTGTGTTTTACATTGCGAAACTTATAGGTATTCCCATGAAGCGGTCGAGGAGCCGCCACTGCTTGATTTGCCCTTCCCCTATTCACAAGATCAAGCAGATCTGTCTCAAGCCATTTCTTTATTATTTCCTTATGTTTATCAAATCCGTCAAACCACTCATCATGCTCCATGAACTCGGTCAGGAAGTCCTCGACTTCCAGTTTTCTCGCTCTGCTGAACCTGCTCGTATACCCGTCATATTTCAGTCGGGGGAAGAGCAGGGTCAGCACTCGATCCATCTCGATGTGCTTGAAGTCGATATAGGTAATTTTGGGAGTTCGGAACTCCTTATCTTTGCCCCTAATGCTCATGTTCCAGTCCTCGTGCTTACTTTTCCAAAATGTAAGATCCCCTTTTCGTCACGCCGGATCTGATAAAATTCAAAGCCGCTTTCGGTGAGAAGGACCTCCTGATAGGGAGCGGCGGATAGAACATTCTTGAATACCGCTAGGCTCAGGTAAAAGCCTTCCTGCTCCTCAATGCTGGGGCGGTAACCGTTGTTGAGCCGCATCAGCATTTCATAGATATCGAGATTGATGCGCAGGCTGGCCTTATGCCCGTCGCCGGAATCATAAAGCAGCGTCAACACCTGAGACAGGCACTCGAGGAAAGGATGTGTCGCCATTTTCTGCTCGGTGCGGAGCGTGAAATGGTCGCCGTCAAAGAGGCGGTAACTGCGGATTGTGCCCTTGTCCACCTGGCGAACACGCAGCGCCAACTGGTTACCCAATCGCGCCGGATCGCTCAGACTTTCGCCGCGGTTGATAGCTCGTAGAATGGCGGTAACCTCATCGGTACTTTTCACTCCAGGCTGTTTAATAGCATCCAAGAAGGGATCAATACTCCCGTAAGGCAGCATCTTCTTCCAACCAATGTCGCGTCGTTCAAAGAAATGGCGACGACGCATGTGAGATAGGTAAATCCGGTGTTTGGCGATCAGTCGACCACGGTTCTTCGACGAGTAATCGCGAGGCAGATTGCGGAACAAGGTATTAAGAATATCCTCGTCATAATTTGCTCGTTCATCGAAATTATACCTTGACGATTTGTGGTGTATGGGGGCTAGGAATCCCAATTTTCTATCAAGCTCGGGGTTGCTGACTTCGGCAACATCGATCTCGCGCAGCAAGGCAATCAGCCGATCACAGGAGCCTTCTACCCCGCCAAGCCATGAGTTGAAATAGAAACCGTTAAGGATGCGATTCTGGGTCTCCTCGCCGCCGTTCTGATAGAGCTGGTGAATAGCGTCGCAATCATGCGTGCCCACCAACATGAATGCCAGCGCCGAACGCAGATCGCGCATGGTGATGTGCAAGCGGCCGCGCAGGTGGGTAATGGTATAAAGAATCTTTAGGCGCTCGATCACCCTGGGACCGGCAACTGGATCCTGGAAGGTCCGGGCGTTGTGATAGGCGTAGCACTTGCCCTTGAGATCACACTTCTCGCAGGCCTGCCAGTATTCCTGTTGTGACATGCGGGCGATCAGGCGCTCCAGAATCGAAGGCGGACCTCCCTCGGGTTCGGCAACCACCGAGCGCAGGTTGAGGTTGATGACTGCGATACCCCCTTCCGGAGCGGCTCCGGCCAACCCCTGCTGGAGCTGCTTGGTGAGCAGAGGGAACTCCTCTTCATGTTCCAGAAAGAAATCGACCAATCGTCCTTCATTGATGGCGATCAGGCGGGTCTGATTCTGGGGCCATCCGAAATCGTCCTTGCCCGCGAAGGGGGCAAAGAACTTCTGCAACACGGCGTCGTTGCGCTCGTCGCCTTCATCCTGGCTACCGTCGTAGTTGCTCTGGTAGGTATACCCCTTAAGCTGAAAAACAGCCCCATTCGCGCCACGCTGCATCTGTGCGCCTTTGCTCTCGGCAAAAGCCTCGAACTGCTGAATAAAAGCCGTCTTACCGTCACCGGCGTTACCGCTGATGATGACCAGGCGGAACTCTCCCTTGAGCAGCGCGGGCTTGAGTTTTTCGTCCAGATAGGTCGGCACGTAGGTGGCCTTGCCAACTTCGTCGAGACCGCGGGTGCCCGCGTTAGACACCTGGCTCTGGCTGTAGAGAGTCAGCAGGTGAGTGACAAAGGGATTGGTGTTGGGCTTAATCGGCTCGAAACCTAGCTTGGACAAGACCTTGTGTCCGGCGCCAACCTCTCCGGTGGTCAGTACCGAGCGCAGACGCTTGACCTCGGCCAGGGCGGTCAAAAACTCTTCCGCCGAGGCGAATCGATTCTTGCGTTCCGGCGCAATCATCTTCACCAACACATTTATAAGCGTTGAACTGAGGTCGGCACAACCCTTGAACTGCTTGGGGTCCTTAGGTTGCACCTTGATCGGTGGTGTGTGGCTGTCGAAAGGATATGTTCCGGTCAGACACTCGTAGAATGAAATACCTAAGGCATAGAGGTCGCGATCTATCCAATCAGAAGTGTCCGGCCTGGAGGAGTAATCGTAATCTGGCGGCAGATAGCGGCGCGTACCACCGCCTCCTTGATGCTCTTCATTCTCGGAAACTGCGATATTAAAATCGATGATGCAAACACCATTGTCAGTCCACAACAGATTAGACGGCTTGATATCCTGGTGATAAACACCATGCTTGTGGAGATGAGCCAATCCTTCAGCAGCCTCGCGAACGATATTTGCGGCATCCTCCGCCGATAGTGCTTTAGCATCGATCAGATCGGAAACATCTAAACCTTCCCGATACTCAAAGACTATGTAGGGCGTTTGAGGGGTATCGTTCATGCGATCAGCCCAGATCACCTTTGCTACGCGCGGATGGTCTGGCAGATTAATCAAGGTTTTATATTCGCGGCGTAGTCGTTCGTATACGCTGTTGCGGTCTTTGGTTACCAGTTTGATGACCCGCACCACATCGCCTAGCGAATCAAATACCTTGTAGACAACCCCAAAGCCGCCACTGCCCAGCTTTTTCTGAATGCGGAAGCGATCTGCCAGTATGAAATTCTGCGGCAGGTTCATCAAGTCATCCGGGAGCTGAGGCACAACCGCGGCCGGGCCGCCAACATCCGGAGCAGAGTCGTTCTTGGCCTCGGGCAGAATCAGATCATCCAGGGCCTTGCGGGCAATGGCCGCGTTGGTGTGCCGTTCCTCGGGGTCGAACTCGCAGAACTTCTGTATCCACTCGTCAATCCCTTTGGGCAGGTCCGGCTTATGCTCTGAAGGGTTCACCGGGAACTTGCCGGCGGCCTCTATCATCTGGTCGACACTTTCAAAAGGTAGTTCGCCAGTTAGTAGCTCATAAAAAACAACTCCTGAAGAATAGATATCTGATGCAATACTAGCCTTCTCAGGAGACCTCACGCATTCTGGAGCTTGGTATTTCTCAAACTCTTTTTTTGCCAAATCCTCAATAATAAGGGGCGCAATAGTAAGTGTTTGATTGTTTCCAATACGAGCATAATCAAAATCGACAACTCTTGTTTGCCCACCCTTGGTAACCAGAATGGCGTCCGGGGTGAGATTGCGGTGTATCACCTCATGCCGATGCGCGTGGTCCAGCGCCGACAATACATCGCGCATCACTTGTAGTTTTTGATCGAAGGTCAGCGCTAGGGAGGCCTTGTTGATATGCAGGCGCAGAGCTTGTCCGGGCAAGTCCTCGGTTACCAGTACGATCTTATCCTCGTCCTCATTCTTGAAGAGATCTTTCACCGCCAGCACGTTGGCGTGGGTCGGCATATGTGCGACAGCACGATATGCGTTACTGATTTTCTTGAACTCTTCCTTGCGAGCGGTCTCATCCTGATAGGGGTCGGCTTGGTAGACGCGCAGGCGGGCCATGCCGCCGCTCTTGCCCAGCAGGTTGTGCTTGGCACGATATTCGGTGTAACGGTCGGTGCCGCCGAGCTTCTCTTCAACCTGCCAGTCGCGGAACACCAGGGCAGCGCTCTTGGGCTTTGCTTTGCCGGTAATCGCTTTGGCAATCTGGGAGTGGAAGCGGGTGATGTTATCCAGACGGTTGTCGGGGATGCGGCTTTGGTCACGGAAGTATTTCAGGCAATGTTTGAAGTCGGTCACATCTGGGCTGTCTATGCCTGCCTGGTCGAACACGACAGCGTCATCGGCGGTGAGCAGCACGGCAGCATGCACATGGGCCTTGCGCAACTCAATCAAGCCGGTATTGCTCTCGCGGATGATGGTGGCCATGGTCTTGGCGTGGCTGCGCAACTTAGCGAGTGGCGAATGAAAAGGCTGCCGCCCTTCGGGGTACCACTTGGAGCCATACACATCGATGTTGCCCCGCGTCCCCTTGACATCCACTAGGTACACCGCGTGAGGCGCGAGGATGGCAATGTCAATTTCGAACACTTCCTCTCCCTGGCGCATCTCGAAGTTGTGGAAGATCAGCCATCCATCGGGCAAATGGTCCCGAAGGAAACCAATGGCCTGGCGTTCAGATTCGTTCGCGGGTTGCCCGATGGGTATGACCTTCGCCATTAGTGACCTCCCTCCTCGATGGTGCGTTCGACTAGGGAGCGGGCTTCATCCTCTAATCGAACAGCTTCTTCACGCTTATCCCAAGCCTCAATAATCCTTTCACCAATAGCATGTCTTACATCTGCTTCTGGCCAAGGGATACAAAGTGACTCAATGTCTTTCGGATGAATGTGCGGAATTGATCCACCGATGGGAGTTCTAGTAATTAGTTTATAACCAGGTCGACTGTAAAGAATCGCGAACACATAACCAGCGTCTAACTTATTGTCGAATCTGAGTTGAATCTGAAGATCAGTGGCGGCACAACCCTCCAGCATTGGAGTAGTCATAATACATCGGCCAATCAATCCGCCAAGCTGCCCAAACGCTTGGATGAGAATCCAATACGGAGACATCACACAATCTTCGATATTCGGAGTTCTCGGCGAGACCCAGTACACGGGCTTTGGTGCCAATGTAAATAACTCAGAACCAGGGACAAAGCCATAGCCGTGTTCGGGGCCATCAACCATGATCCTTTTGAACATACCTGGCTTCTTAACTTTACATACAATGTCTATTCGGGTATTTGGTTGAGATTGAACCCTGTCAGCGATTGCTGCAGCGATCGCGTCATGGTAAGTGGCTTCAAAGCGGCCCGACTCTGCAAGAGCAGTAGACGTTGTTAAAAAACCGTTTCTTGCTATTCTCGCCTTGTCAGATAATGACTCATCCCACAAATCGAATCTTCTCTCGACCTCTGCGCTGATCTGCGCAATTATTTCGGCAGCCTCAACCCTCAGGTTCGCTGCTCCTTGAATCAGGTCATGTGCTTGATTCTCAATTTCGCTGAGACGTGGAACAGGAAGGTCTGAAATGTGATGCGGCTCAATATGCTGGATGATTGCCCCGTAAGTGCCTGAGACTACCATCGGAACACCAAAACGACTAGAAAGGTAGGCATAGAGATATCCAGGGAGGATTTTGGCTCGATCTGCAACAACCTTCATGATGTCTTGGTTTGACCACGCTTTTTCCATGTCCTTTCTTGCATAGGCCATTTTCCCTATGCTTCCTGAGCATGTGATCAGCGTCATTCCCTCATTAACTTTTAAGTAGCGCAACTTGGATGAATGTGCGTCTTTTCGACTAATCATAGGAAGGCCACTCGTATCGCTTTGCTGCATTGTTGAAGTCGTTAAAAAAGGGACTCCGAAAGCTGGATCTTCAACGTAGTTCCTAACGAATTGTGGCCCGTTATAAATTCCTCCGTTATACCCCGCCGTTAGAGATTGGAGAGCCTCTGTTTCGTGCCTTTTTAGAAGTTCGCGGGCTTCTATAGCCCCGGACATATAGGGACCACAATCAAGGCGGCGACCATTGTGCTCAAGCCAAGTGCTTGGTATCGCTTTGCATTGAAATTTTCTACTCATAACATCACCTCGCCGGTTGCGCGGAATTCCTTGTATTTCTCTGCCACCAGCGGCAGTTCGTCATGAATGCGACGGTTGCGGCGCGTGGTGCGGCGGATTTTCACTTCGCCACCTTCACGAACCCGCTCGATCACTTCCTCATCGAAAACCAGTTCTTCACCATCGGGGGCTCGCTGGAAAAGCAGATTACCTCGGGCATCCACACCGGCCCGATCCACCACGGCCATGAAGACCTTGTATTCCGGGTACTCTGTGTTGATCAGCTCTTCCTGGCTGCGACGGCGCAGCACCAGTAGGCTAGGCAAAGCTGGCGTCAGGCCATACTCCTTGACGGTGACCTTGAAGGGTTCAACGGGCAAGTCGACGCTGGCCAACACCTCGCAGTGACGCAGAATCCACCAGCGTACGTATTCATCTCCGGGGTTACCCAAGATCCCGTCCGGCAATAAAATAGCGATACGACCGGTGCCCGGTTTCACCCACTGCAGGGCACGTTCGATAAAAAGAACCTCGGGTGGTACGCCACCGGTGTTCAGATTGCCCGTATTGCGGAATCCACCTTCCTCATCGCGCTCCCAGTTATTGCCCAGGCCATAGCGTTCTAGGATGAATGAATCGGTCACCGTGTTTTTGGTGGAGAACCATGGATTAAGCAAAACCACATCCATGCTACCGAGGGGCATGCATTGCCGAGCTACTTCAATGCCCTCTTGATCTCCATCAGGGAAGGTCCGGGCATCTATGCGGAACACTCGGCCGGGATTGCCGGTGGTAAACAGCAGATTCATGCGGCTGGCGACGGCCAGAAAGGGATCAATGTCACAGCCCAGGGCATTGCTTGCCGCCCAGGTGGCGGTTTCGTTTTGCGCCTGACGGATCTGTTTGTTGGTGGCCTCTTCAGGCGTGGCGCCACTGGCGGCCAGTTTCTTCTTGAAGATGTGCGCAGCGGCCATGGCCAAGAAAGTGCCGGTACCGCTGGAGCAGTCCATGATGCGTTCACCGGGTTGCGGGTCGAGCATCTCCACCGCCATTTCGGCCACATTGAGTGGCGTAGGATAGCGGCCATCTTTGCCGTCCATTACATACCGAGCAACTGATCTGAAAGCTCCGGTTCGGTAACGAGGAAGTGTTTCGCTCAAAGAGTAACGAGCCAGCTCCATGACCACGCGAGCCGTTTGGCTTGGTCTTAGGTTCAGAGTCCAGCCTTGTTCAAGGAGGTTGGGTTTCCATGCAATTGCCCCCTCTATACAAGAAACGATCCTCTGTTGAATGGCCGCTTGACCTTCTGGTGTAAAAGGCTCTTCCCCTTTGATCCAAAACAGTCTCTCACCAGCAGGCTTCGTTTCGTCATAGATCTTCGAAAATAGAATTAAAGCAAGCTGCTGAAAACCAGCCCTGTCACCCAAGCCAATGTTTTGATTGCTGGAAAGGTAGAGGAAGCAACGGGAAAGAGCATCTTCGAGGCCTTCCGCATCAGCGCTTACCTGAATGACTCCTCCTGTGCGCTCAAGGTCGACTGTTGCCTCTCCGGGTATGGGCCAAACGCCTAGAGGTTTGGTTCGGACCTCGAAACGGGTGCGCTCGACCTGGAACAGGAATTCCTCGTGTCCATTGGTCCACATACCCAGGGTCGTGCCGGGGATCAGCTCGAGCAGCTCCTTGAGCTGACGCAGGTCGGCGTCGGCCTCGGTAACGGAGCGGAGCTTATCGTGCTTCTTCTGATTCTTACAGATGATGATTCGCTGCAGGTTGTCGTTGGTGTGTTCGGCATCGGGGCGAAAAATAACAATATCAATTTTCGCCGGCTTGCCGCCCCTGATGCGATGTTTGTAATCAACCTCAATATCATTTCGGTCAAATCCGTAACTCTCGATGAGCTGGCGCAGGACCTTCTGCACTAGCAGTTTCTTGGCCGAGGAGCTTTCTTTGTTGCCGGTCAGAATGTCAATAAAGAACTTCTCCGGACCGCTTTCATCGTCAACATCCTCTTTTTCGAGGAGTTCTTCCTCTAGGGTTTCAATGATGTCGTTTTCTTCGCCCATCTTTTTGCTCCCTAATAAATTCTCGGTATTTTTCAGCGATAACCGGCAGATCGTTATCCTCAATCTTTTCACTGCGAGTCAGGGTACGTTCCACAAAGCGTCCGCCGATGCGGATACGCTCAACATGCTGCTTGGCTTCGACGATTTCTTCGCCGTCAGGAGTGCGCTTGTAGAGTTTGTTGCCGCGACGGTCGAAGCCAACCTTGTCGGCCACGGCCATGAAGACTGGATATTCTTCAATGGCGCCCATGGCCTCGGTACGTTTTTCTTCTTCACTCTTGCGGCGCAGGAACAACAGGCTGGTGAGGATGTTAACATTGGCCTCGGCGATAAAGGATTCTACCGGCAAATCAACGGAGGCAAGTACTTGGGTTTCGCGCATAATCCACCAACGGATGTATTCCGCTGCTGGGTTGCCGAGAACCCCGTCAGGCAGGACAATGCCCATCCGACCCTTACCGGGCTTGATCCATTTAATGCAGCGTTCAATAAAAAGTATCTCAGGGGCCATGCTACTCTGCAATCTGCCTGTGTTGCGAAAACCACCCTCTCCATCAGACTTCCATTCGTGAGCTAATTCATATTGCTCCAAGATGTGTCTATCGGTAATTGGAATATCTGAACCGAACGGTGGATTAGTAGCAATGAGATCAACAGAGCCAAAGGGGAGGTCCTTCTTGGCAGAGGGCAAATCAGCTAGGTGCCCTAGTGGAAATTCTAGAGAATTGATGTTGTAAAGATGCCCACGACCATCACCTGCCAGAACCATGTTCATCTGCGCGGCTCGGATCAGAAACGGGTCAAAGTCGGCCCCGAACACATTGGTAGCGGCAAACTCTTTCAACCGCTCGTGAACGTTCAAAAAATCGGTCGTGCTCTCCTTCCCAACCTGAGTGTTTTGTTCTATGCGGAATTTCTTCAGCATATGGCCCAATGTGGCTACCAGGAAACCGCCGGTGCCACAGGCAGGGTCCAGCAAAGTTTCGTTTTCCTGGGGATCGAGCATTTCAATTACCAGTTTCACGACGCCCCGGGGGGTGAAATACTGACCACGGTCGCCGCGCAAGTTGACGCCCACCAATTCCTGATAGGCCACGCCCTTGGCATCGACATCTGTGCGGGTGAAATCGTATTTGGCTAGTTCAGAGACGATAAAGGCCAGTGCCCGGTCGGAGAGGGCTATCTCCTCATTGCCTCGGAAAATGTTCTTGTACTGCTTCTTGACCTCGGTGAAGAGATCCTCGATGCGTACGCGGATTGCCTTGCGGCCTTGGGCCTCGAACTGCTCCTTGGGACCAGCCCAGAAGCGGCACTGCCAAGCCTGACGCTGCTTGGCGCGCAGGTTTTCGTCATGCATTTTGCAGAAGATCAGATAAAGGAACTGCCAGAATGCGGCGTCCTTGGGCATGCCTTCGTTGCCGTGGATGAAGTTGTGGCAACGCCGGAAGGTGATCTTGAGCATTTCTGTGTCGGCGACGCGAGTATGGGCATCGGAGATAACCTCCTTGGTACCGACTGACTCTTCGGCCATCGGCCAGTCACCGATGGGGTTGCACTTGGTTTCGAAGCGCTGCCGCTCTTTCTCGATAAAAAAGAATTCCAGACCGTTGGTCCACAGGCCATACTGAACCGCATCGACCTCTCTCATAATAGTCTCGATCTCTTCGAGGTCATTTGCGGCCTGTTCAAAGTCCCGGATCCGGGCAGCGTTCTTGCCAATATTTGGCTCCTGGCGGCAAATCACGGCACGGCCGAGATTTTCGAGTGTGTGTTCTTTGCCATGGTGAAAAATGGCCACATCAACTTTCTTGCGACCGCCAATGGAAAAACCCAACTCCATATCTTCTGGAGAAAAACCATATTCGTGAATCAGGGCACGCACCACCCGCTGACGAACTTGTTCCTTGGCAGTCTCTTTGATTGGTTTACTGGAAATATAATCCAGGGTGTACCCTGCTGGAATAGTATTAAGAGCGGATAGACTCTTTTTCCTATTCGTGCTTTTTTCTCTGGTCTCTGGTTGATGCTGCTCTTTTACCATGGCTTTTCCCTCATGATGCTAAAGGCTCAGTAACTGTAGTTTATCATTATAACAAAATCCATTTTTCTCCTATTACGCAGACATCATTTCCCGCATTCTTGTAAAGCATCCCTATTTCTTCCGATGTTTATCAAGGGTTGCTTTAAGCTTTGCAATGTCATCTCGCTTACCATCCATGCGGTGTAGCATTCGATGACAGTTAGCACAAACAGTGCGCAGGTCTTCGATTTTTGTTTTGACGGCACCCTCCAATTTGCCCAGTGGCACCAAATGATGCGCTTCGGCATATCTTGCCCCCAGTGCCTCACCGTAAACTTCCTCGAATCGCATACCGCATACCTGGCATTGGTAATCGTCAAGGATTTTCCTTTCTGTGGACAGGTAGCGACTTCTTTCGCGCCTGATATGCGATGCCACTTGTTGTCGATTTTCCAGTTGAGGATAAACCTCTCGCTGCTCGTCCTGCTCTGTTGCCTTAGGCTGAGCACGAGCCACATCCTCGAAAAAAGCCACGGCTCGATCACAGAAATATGAGTTTATTTTGTCCTCAGATTTTCGAGTTGGATCATAGAAGCCAAAGTAGTATACGCACTCTTCTTCATATTTTTCGAGGATGGGGACATTGAATTCAGCGCGCTTGAGACGGTCGGTAAGAATACAATCATTTTCTTCACCGTTGGTATCTTTCATGGTAATTACACGGACCGGCCATAGGTTCCGCGAGACATGCTTGGTGAGGTTCATCAACGGCTCTTTCTCTGCTGATCGAAAGCAAGCATATAGTTTACGCTCAGGATACCCTGAAAACCTATCGAGCCATATTTCAAGCCGCGGTTGATTCTTCCCCATATCGCCAATGATAGCGTACCAACCATCGGTGTTTGATTCTGTTACACGGGTGGGCTTTCTTATACGTATTTTTGTTCCATCGCTATACTGTTTGAGTCTGACGGCAACAGTCCGAGCCACCGTTAACAACCATGCCCGCTCTTTTCTTAAGTTTCTTGACATTTCAGAGCCCTCCTCTGAACACCACATTAAACAATAATTCTCTCATGGATTTGTTTAGGATCAATATGCTTGGTTCTGGTTTCGGTTTCGTTCATGGGTGCCTTGTCTTTTGCTTGTTGGCAGCTTCGCGCATTTTGTTTATGTAATCATTTATCCAGCCTTCATCTAGTTCCAGGATAACCTGCCGGCGCACATTACCGATAATTCCTGAAACACATATAAAAGAGAAATGCTCTATTTTTAGTTGTGCAATTGCAATTCTATCGCCTTGAGCCGACCAGACAAGCTCTAAGACTTCTTCAGGCAAATCAAATTCTAGACGAAACCAGTTCTCGCTCCCCTCTCTTTGATCAACAGGCACAAAGGACCAATGCTTGCTTTCGCGTCCGTATATCTTGCACTTGACCACATCCTGCTCTCTAAAAAGAGCTAAGGGCAAGGGAGTTTCTGAAAGCAGATGGATTGGCCACTTGCCTTGCAACATTCCGAAGTATGACCCACCAATAGCGTGCAATGGATTCAATATTTGCTCTCTGAGATATTTGAGTCCAGATCGCGTAAAAGGCATAACATCCGTTAAGGGATCTCCCCGAAGTAATCGGCGAACCGCCTCTCGCGAGACATTTGTAATGTTATTTCTGGAAAGCATTGTTTTCTTGAAATGTTTGTTGCCAATGCCCAACAATGCCTGCGAAATGGGGTGAAAAAGATGAACATCCTTATATTGTATGAGAAATATTTGGTGTGCTATAGCATAACGTTCTGCGCCTCGCGTGAATCCGCTGGTAGAGAAAATAGCTGCATGATAGTTGTATTGTTGAAACTTTATTGAATCCCGGTGATTGGAATATAGTCGAGGTGTAAAGTAGTTTTCTGAAATATCTTTCAATACACCGACTGCATTTCGCACAGTTTCTATTCCAACTGGACGGGAAGCAACATAACACTTCGCTTCCACCATAAGCCGCAGTGGATACATAAAAGCTGGGGAATGATCGAAGGCGGCAAAAGCATCAATTTGATGCCATTCCCCACGCCCCTCCACCTCAAGACCGGAATGTCCCCTCCGCGTTCCCTCTTCACCAGCAATAATTTCTCGATACCCGACTCTTGCGAGCAGGTATAAAACTATTTCTTCAAGAATCGCTCCTCTGATTGCCGGCAAACCCATCCTGTTCTCCCGACCTGTTGTTTATATCAAAAAACGATTGATATCTTCCCTTGATAGTTTTTTGGCCTTCAGTTTTCTCTTTAGAAAAAGTGGGTGGTGCGGATTGCCTTTTTTTGTCTCTTTACCAAAAGTGAGAAAATGAAGTCCGGGTCGATGTAACAGGAGTTCAACTATCTCTCTCAAGCAGGATCTCAAGTAGGGCCTCTTGTCGATGAGGTTCCCCCATGCACACCAAATATCTATTGGCCCTTTGAGCAGAAGGCTGTCTATCAGAGCCGCGATCTTCTGCAGGTTTTCCCTGCGCCAACCTATATTGCAGACCTCATCCATATCATTCGGATCGGTGGCGCGCTGCGGATATAAATTCAACATGACCCATCGTGCATAATCTCGGTCATCCGCCCTATTACGAACCCGCGCTAGAGTAGGATCCAAATCATCTGGTTCGGCAGTGCTGGGATTTACCCCTATACAAATGAGGGTTGGTCCTGTTTTTTTAAGCTGTTGCCCCAAGAGAAAGCGAGCATCATTCGATGGTGTGTTGGCATACATCCAGCTGTTGTCACCTTTTTTCATACCCTTTACCTTCATCAATCGGGACATTTGATGAGTGTCATGTCATAACCTCGCGGCTATTTCTATTTCAACTCTTTGGGCATGGAGACAAACTGTTTAAACTCGGGCCGCATCTCGATGATGGAGCGGGCCTGATGGACATCGTTGGCCTGCACCGTTATCTTAACGGGGTGGCCATCGGCTTTTGTCCGGATGGTGGCGGTATAGTTTTTTGTAGTCATATTAAAAGCAATCCCTTCTGTGAACGAGCAAACTTCCGCTAAGAAGAGTTTCTGGTCGTGCCGGACGGCGTCCGGACAGGCTTTGCAAGCACCTCATGCTCAAATCTTTTCCAGTCCCTGTTCGATCGCTTTGTACTTCGTCCGGATATCTTCGGCCCGGGTGAAATCAAGGAAATCCTTTCTGGTCATGATGCCGCTTTGAAGAAACTGGCTCAGGTACTCGGCCGTGAACTCTACGGTCAGGAGCCCCTTCTGCATCTTCTTGAGGATCTCGCGGTTGTTCTCGATGTTCGCCTCAACCAATGCCCGTATCGATAAGAAATCTCGCATCTCGGTCACAATACGGTTGACGAGTGCGGCGAGGGTGTCCTTGTCCAGCTCGACCGGCTTTGCATGAATGGCGATGTCGCGCGCCAGCAGATAGGCGATAGCGAGGTTGGTGTAGTCATCCTTCTGGGAATCTATCACAACGACGAACCCGACTTCGGGAAGGAATATGACGCCGTCGCAGGCCTTCACTATTGAAGCACTGGCGGTTCCCTTGTCGAACACGATGAGGGAAATGTCGGCGCCGCGGTTCACCTGCGCTTCAAGCAATTGGCTCCACGCAGTATCGGCGCGTTTCTGGGTGATGTTGACCGCGGTGCTGTCGCCCAGCGCAACCCCCTTGTCAAATTTGCACTCGATGGCGATCCGCTTCCCGCCGTTGTCGGCAATGTCGCAGACGATATCGCCCGTCTTATTCCTCGGCAGGTCACCCGCCTTGTCGCCGGTCAGGGTGACGGTATCGGCGATATTCTTTTTTTTCAGGTAGCCGGTAAGGAAGTCAAAGATGTCGCGCTCCGCGAGTTTGCCCTTTCCGGTCGTTTTGTCGTAAGTGAACTTCTTCATGTCAAAGAGGATCTTCAGGTATTCGAGTTCGGTGCCTAGTTCGTTCTTCGTCTTGGCGAGAAAGGCTCCGAGGCGCTCCTCCATGAGGGCGAGGACACCAATATAAAGCGCCTTGAAAAGTCGTTCCTCCCGATCAGCCTCCGGCACGCCGCTGAAGTAACCGTGGATTAGTTCGTTCTCGACGACGAATGAGTTGATCTCTACCCGCTTAAGCTGGTTGTCAAGGCTGATCGATCTGGCCATGTGTTTTCCTCCCCCGGTGTTCGAGACCGGTCAGTATAACTAAGCCCGCCGGCGAAATCCATTTTCCTTATATGGACTGCTAAAATATCAGTCTCCCCACATCGGGCTTTGCACGCGGCAGTTGGGCGTCATGTTCGTCGCGCCCGGTGATCTCGCCCTTTTCATTGAACCAAATCGCCCGCCCGGGACCCGGCGCCAGAACACATTTGAAGCGGCCGAGGGTCGCCCCTCGCGCAAAGGCGGCCATCTCTTCCTCGGTGGTCAGTTCCGCCGGAACGGGGATGCGCTCATAGACGGCGGCAAGATAACGACGCGTAACGAACGGTCTGAACTCTTTGTGCTCACTCATGACAGTCTCCTTTTAGCGGTTCGTTTTTCGTGCCCCGCAATCCGGTCCAAATCGGCACGCTCATACTTGTATCATACCACCGCCACAGGGACACCGGGAGTCCCTCTGCTTGTAATATATATAACCGTCAACCTATCCTTGGGGGATGCCGTGCTCTTTACCGGCAACATCGTGGTCTTGCGCTTGGTCCAGTGGATGCTCGAACCCGAAAAACAGAGGGTCTGCGTGGACAATGCCGCTCTGGGGATGTTCCTGTCGCTCATCGAGGATGAGTGCGTGGTTTCCGTCGGTCTGGGCAAGACTGCGTTGGAAGCGGTAGATGAGGCGGCAATCTATGCACGATGCGATCTAGCCAACATGCCCCCCGAGGCAAGTCTGCTTTATATTTTCGGGGGCGCGCTGACGGACAATGATATCGAAGTTGCTTTGAGGCTATACTCGAATCTGGTGCCGGAAAAACATAATCTCCTGTGGGGGTATTCGGATACCACGGTTCCCATCTCCCTCCTCCTTCCTTACTACTCCCGGAAACTCAGCGAGGAGAATAACAAAGTGGACCTGTATGACCGGATGACGCAGCATGCGCGTTATCGGAAGGGGTATTTCTCAGAAATGCTTATCCCGCCGGCGCCTCCCGCTGAGCCGAGGAAAAAGTGGGCAACGGGCGAGGAGGATGGGGTGGTGGTGTTTCTTGTGTGCGGAAGGTGAAGATAATAATTGCATGAGGAGAAGACCTATGTCGTCAGGAGCCTTTGATGTAGCGGTACTCATCCAGCGGATGCTGCAACGCGAGGACCAGATCATCTGTGTGGACAATGAGGACCTCGGGCAGGTTCTTCTCGACATCCGCGAAGAAGGGATCGCGGTCGTCGGCAAAGGTGCCACGCCCCACGACGCAATGGAGGACGCTCTGAAGAACATGCGGCGGGAAGATGAAATGGACCCGGCATGGGTCAATGATGCGCTCTTCTACTTTCTCGGCCCTTCCGTCCCGCTGACGCAGATAGAGGCGGCGATGAAACTGTTCACCGAGGGAATGTCGGAGCGGGTAGCGCTGATCTGGGGATACGGGAAAAACGACCGGCGCGAGTTTCGCGTGCTGGTGATATGCGGGAACTGATTAGCCTTGCGCCAAAGATAAGCATACGGTTAGCCCCTTCTCCCACCTCCTCATCTGTCCCTGCCAGACGGTAGCCTGCGGTTTTCCGGCGGCATCCTTTCCCATCGCCATCACCGTCTTTGCCTCGTACGCCATGAAAGGAAGGAACGGGCGCGGCCGTGGCGGATCGCCCGGCTTGGACCGGTCGAGCCCCACGAGGAGCACCCGCATCTGCCGCTCGAAGGCGAACACCTTGAGTTTTAGGAACGCCAGCCGCATGTCGAGGAAGTGTGAATTGAAGTAACGCTCCGAGGCGGCCTCCTCCCAGCAGTCGATGACCAGTCCGCCGAGCGGCGAACCGCATTTCCGTTCGTACATCGCGCATTGCATCGCGATATCGCTGAATGAGAACCTCGATTCGGCGCCGGCCTGCAGATAGAGCGTCGGAATGCCCGCCTCTATCCAATCCGCCGCGATGGTGCGGGCAAGCGATGAACGCTCCTCGCCCAGCGGTCCGATGAGAAGCGAAACGAAACCCTTCAGCACAAACCCGGGGATGTCCGCTGCGGCGAAGAACGGTATCTTCGTTATCGTGATGGGAACGGGCATGAATACCTCTTTTTAACGGTCAGTGATATCTGTGCATTCTCCCGCCAACGCGCGAAGTGCATCCACCAGAGCGGTCACCCCGACCCAGGAAGTCGGTGGGCTGACCCACCACGCAAGTTCCAACATAACAGGATAGGAGTTGACCCGCAGGGAGTAGGTGGTGCCATCGAGCCCCATCATTGCAGGCGACACCCCGCTGATGCACAGGCCATCAAGCAATCGTCTTATGTGATCGGCATCCTTTCCTGACAATCGACATTTGACTTTCCGTGGGTCGCGAAAACCTTCACGGATGACCGTCAGGCGTCCTTCTCCACCGGCGGCTTGGATTTCTACGAACACCTCGAGATGATCGTCAAAGGAGGGTTCGACACGGAGAGTTATTGCCGTTTCTTGGTTCATTTAGAACCCCACCTTTCTTCCAATACCTTTCTTCAGCGACGACTCTTCCCTGCAGAGAGCTTCGAGCCGGTCGAGGTCGGGCTTGCCGCTGAAGAGGCTGTCGACGATGTAACGGCGCGCCACATTCTCTATCTCGCCGCCTGAGAGCGAATGGACCGCGAGCGTGTCGGCCTCATCGCCAGTCAGTTCCGGCAGTTTCGAGCGCCAGATCCGGGCGCGGATCGACGGGGTCGGGTTCGGAAATTCCAGTTTATAAAGGAAGCGGCGGCTGAAAGCGTCGTCGAGCATCCCGGTGAGGTTGGTGGTCGCGACGAGGATCCCCTCGAACTTTTCCAGCTCTTCGAGGAGGATGTTCTGCATAGTGTTGTTCATCGTTTCGACCGAGGTCCGCGCATCCATGCGACGGGTGAGAAGAGCGTCGGCCTCGTTGAGGAGAAGGATGGGACAGGCCGGTAGCGATCCGGCGACGGTGCGGTATTCGGTGAAGATCGCGCGGGTCCGTTTCTCCGATTCCCCAACCCACTTGTCGCGGACGGCCGACATCTCGACCTGCAGGATATCGCGTTTGACCATCCGGGCCAGTTCGTGGACCGACGCTGTCTTGCCGGTGCCGGGGGCGCCGTGAAACAGGGCGGTGAAACCGGTCGGCATACCGCGTTCCCGGAGCCGTTTGGAGAACAGCCGCCGGCCGCCGGTGGAACGGGAAAGGGCACGAGCGACGGTGCCGAGTTCGGCGGCAAGCCGGTCGTCGAAGTAGAGTTCGGGCTGTTTATCGCGCCACGAGCGGTGCGAAAAGATGCCGGGGATGTTGAGTTTCTCCTTGCGGCCGGTCTTCTGTACGCCGAAAAGCTGCGAGCGCATTTTCAGGGAGAGGGTGAATTCAGGCGACCGCGAGAAGGGATCGTCGCCGCGGTCGTTGAGGACGATGAGTCCCGACTTGACGACCTCAACCGTTCCCTGCGAAATGTCCCGCAGGAAGGCGGCACGGTCACGGAGCACCGCGAAGAAGTTCTTGGCGAACTCGCGCAGGTCGACGCCGCTGCGCTGGGCGTTGATATGGTCTATCGCCGCGACAATGATCATGACCTGTTCGGTGAAACGATAGGGTGCGACGAGTTCCCGCAGGCGGTTATCGGGGGTCATCCGCTTGATGAGCTCCTTCCCCTCGTTGTGAAACTGGCGGGCCGTTAGCTCCTTGTCGTCGAGTTGCTGCCACAGTTCGGAAAACGACTGTATGATCGAAAAGGGTTCGGCCGGATCGAACGGTTCTCCGCCCAGTTCCCCCTGCATCAGCCCCTTCATGACCGATGCCTCAACGCCGCAGCAGAGAGGCGAGGCGTTTTTCAGGTACGGGGTGGGAACGATGAGCTTCTTCTTCACGAGCATGAAGTATTCGTTGAGGAGCGTCCGGTAGCGGGGCCCCGAGATGTTGTGGCGCTGCGCGATGTCGGTGAGGCTCTCCTGCCGTTCTTCCAACTGCGCCGCAAAGACGACCATGAAAACTGCCGCGCCGATGTGCGTCAGATCGTAATGCTCCATCAGGAGACGCTGTTGCGGGCCGGGAGCGGCGCGCCCTACGAACAGTCGTTTACCGACGGTCGTTTCCTCAACCAGGTTCATAGGATCGAAGACGGTCTGCATCGGATCCTCCGTAGCCATTATTCGTCGTTTTTCACTCTAGCACACCCGGTGTGACAAGGGCTGTCCCGCAACTTGACAAAATCGGAGAGAAACGCGATACTCCTTTTTATCTGTACCCTGGGAGGGGCCCATGTCGAACACGCATCGCATCTATCTGATCCATCAGGCGCTCAAGCGGTCGAGGACCGTATCGCTCGCACAACTGGTTACCGAACTGGAGGTATGCGAACGGCAGGTGAAGCGCGATATCGCCCACATGCGGGCCGAGATGCAGGCGCCCATCGAATACTCGCGAGAGCAGAACGGCTACTACTATACCAAGCCGTACGACCTCTTCGATTACGCCGACGAGAAAATGCTGCTGTTCTATGTGCTCGTCCAGCGGATCGCCAAGAACCTTTCGCTCATGCCGATCGTATCGCAGGAGCTCCTGAACTCCATCGAGGATAAGTACCTGAAGGATTACCTCCCAATCCTCGACCGGATCAGTTACGAGCTCGCCGACCACGAACGGTTCCGTCCCGGCATCGTCAAACAGGTGCTCGACGCGATGCGCTCCTCGACGGCGCTCGGCCTCATCTACCAGAACGCGGCCGGGGAACAGTCGAAACGGTTCGTCGAACCGTGGCATCTGCTGAACTACTCCGGGAAGTGGTATCTCCTCGCGTGGTGCCGCGCCTCGAAAGAGGTCCGGACCTTCCTCCTGTCGCGCGTCATCGAGATCATGGCCACCGGCGAGCCGTTCGAGCATGAACTCGACGAGCGGCTGCTCAAGAAGTACCTTGAGGAGGGCTACGGCATCTTCAAGTTGCCCGAGGCGCAGGAGGTGACGATACGGTTCCATGAGCCGATCCTGCATATCGTCCGCGACCGCGAATGGCATCCGAAGCAGCGGATGATCGAGACGACCTGCGCCGGCAAGCCGTGCATCGAACTGACTCTACCCGTCGCCGATCCCATCGAGATCACCTACATGGTCCTCGGCTTCACTCCGCACGCCGAAATCACGGCACCGAAGGAATATAGGAAGTACTGGTTGAACAGACTAAGGACTGCGTATAACCTTTTCAATCAAAAGTGAGGAGAAACATGATGGAGCCCTGTCGTTATCAAAAGGAAGGAATAATTTCTTCTGTGGGAACTGTAACGGATGGGTTTCGTGCCGGCATTGCGTTTACGCCGTTCATCGGAGAAAAGCTTACTTTGGTCATTATTAACAGTGAACATTTCCAACTATACTCTAGAACTTCTAAGTTGGATCAGAGCATAATGAACATATCCTATAATTTCTTACATGATATGTTCAAATGCCTTGATATAAATGAACGCAAATCAAACAATACCCCAAGCGAATATATATTAACGAGAAGCATGATCAATTCCCTTCTTGACGGTAACAACAGTCAGAAAATGTGCGATGACATTACGACAACTTTTTACAATACAATCCTATACCTTCACAAAAAAGGACTCGTACCCATAAAAGACATCAAAAAGGCCATATCAATCATTCCCACAGAAAGAATAGTTTCACGGCACAGAAATACAATTAAGGAAGAGAAAAAAAAGAAAAGAGAACTGTCTTTGGAATTGTCAAAACAAAAGAGGCGGATGTCTGAGATTCTTACGATCAACCACTTTTCACTTGAGAAAATGATCCTTCGCGAAACAGTTGACAAATACAGAAAGATGGAGAAATTGCGCAGCAAGGAATGGAGCAGTACGGACATTTTAGAGTCGGTTTTGATATCGAGCCCTACTTCGACTGGTCAGATCAGCAAGACACATCTGTGGAGAATATTAAATAGATACAGCAAGTTGTGGTATACTGAGCACTCGGAACATAAGAAGGACGGGAAGGAAAAATCGCTCTTTTTTATAAAAAACCTTAAAAAATCCGAAATAAATGGGCTCGTCCGTAAGAGAATGGAAGGCATAAAAAAGGGAGAAACTCCCTAGCGCAAAAGTCATATCCGCCTGTAATCACAAAAGTAATTCACTGTCAAAAACGAAAGTAATTCTTTCGTGATATTGCTCCGGAAGCTGCTATTATATACCTGTGCGACCTGCTGCGATAAGCAAGTTGGTTGTTGGATCAATTTCACGAGGAGGGTCAAAATGACCACGCAGAAAACCAGCCGTCAAGGCAAGAATTCCACGGGCATCCCCAGTCTCACGCACAAGAAAGTTTCCTGCTGCAAGGAGAAGCAGGATGACAAACCACTAACGATGGAGAAGATCATGGAGGGCACAGAGGGAAAGGTGAAGATCGTATTGACGCATCGGTACCAGAGTCTGAGCGGGATTAATGTGGAGTCGGGAAGCACTTTTAAATTACCGGGCGCTTCCGTCGAAACCATTCACATGATCCTGTCGAGGTGGGGTAAAAGAGTGGAGCAGTACTTCAAGGACCATCCGGAAGCTACGGCCAAAGACAAGAAAGATATAATGGGGAAGGTCGAGGCGATGATGGAAGAATACGATGCTTGGTACAAAGGCAAGCAGAAGCTTTTGAAGTAATCGTCTCCGGTATTTTCTCTTCAAACCCCGCCAAAGAAGTCGGCAGAATTCTTCAACGAAAAAATGTCGCTCAAATGCGTTATATGTAGGTAAGGACTAGTTCTAGTCTGTCATTAGTTACAACCAACTTGGAGGGAAAATGAACAACGACATTATTCATGCCTATTCCCGCACTCAGGCCCTCGCCGACGGCGTCCTCGTCGATGTATCCGACATGGCCAAACAGGCCGGCTTCATCTACCCGGTCGCTCTGACCCGCCTAGTCTGGGAGGAATGCGTGGCGTGGGACAACGCCAGCGAACAGGTCTACCAGGACGAACCGGGGCGTCTCTGGGACCTGCTTACGATCATGCACCGCACGGCGTTGGAATGCCCCCTCCCGGTGATGCACTTCTCCATTCTCAGGATTCCCCGTGGAGGGCATCAGCCCGAGAAGGTCGATCTCTGGACGCTGTGCGGGCCCGGCGACGACGAACGCGCCGTCGTCACGGTCATGTTCCCCGATGAAGACTGACGGAGGTGGCCATGAAGTACACCGTACGCGACCTTCGAGCGGCAATCGCAATTTGGCCGGCGAGGAAGTGGGAAGCAGCGACGAGCAAGCGGCGAACGGCTCCTTGGAAAGCAGACCGGGCTATGACGAGTGCAGCAAAGGCACGAGTAACGGCTCTGAAGAGAGACGCAAAAAGGAGGGCATCATGAAGAACCCGACGCTCCTGATCATGTTGCCGGTCCATGCCGGCGAGTACTCCGACGGTCCCGATGTGGTCCTCGTTGATCTGACCGTCGAAGAATGCCATCGTCTTCTGGCCCGGCAGACCGTGGCCCGCGACATGAAATCGTGCGACGAACCGTTCTGTGACATGCATTTCTACTACCCGGCGCGGTACTACCGGGTCGATAAGGTCCCGGTCTTCTCGGAAGAAGAAGTGAACGGTCTGCTCCGCTACAACACCCGGAAGAACCACCTGTGCCGGATCATCGACGCATACGAGATGAAGACGAGCATCGCATCGGGCGAGTTCTTACGCGACGGCGACGAAGAGCGTATGGAGGGCTCTCTCGTCGGAATGGATGAGACTTCGTTCTGGTGGAAGGCGTATCCGAAGCACAGCGACGAACAGTTCGCTTCGCAGTTCCTCGATGGAAAGGCGCTGGATATCTTCGTCAGACGTTACGGGTAGGCGATTTTACTGGACATCGTCGACCGCGACGGATAAGAAAAGGTGGGTCTGCTGCTCACCCCCACCCCCATCCCCAGACAGCAGGCCCTCTTTCATTCATCGGGGGTGTTTTCTACGAAGAGCGGAAGTCAAACAGGTCTCGGATGTCCACTTCGAGCGCTTTAGCGATCTTCTCGATGTTGAGAAGGCTGATGTTTCGTATCCCGCGCTCTACCTCTGAGATATATGTGCGGTGGATGCCGGTCGCCATCATGAGCTGTTCTTGGCTGAGCTCTTTCTCCTTACGGAGTTGCCGAAGCCGAGCGCCGAAGCGCGTCTTTATGTCCTTCACTTTCATAGCCCCAATTGTAGTTTTTGCAGGCTATGGGTCTACAGGGAATAAGTGACAATTTGTTGATTTCTTTTGACCTGCATGATATAAGTGACACTCCTGCGTAGCGGGGGTCAACTTGACGGTCTTATTAAAATAGGAAAAAGGAGAAGGAAGATGACCAAAACCATTCTGGGCTTTGCAGTACTGATGCTTCTTCTCGTTGCCGGATGTGAGAGTAATCCCAGCAACCAGAACGATGCCGATACTACACCTGCTGTCGGGACCGAAGGCGGGCCATGCTACCCGAACGGCACCTGCAATGACGGCCTGCAATGCCTGTCGGGCCTTTGCGTGGAGATGCCTGATGCGTTGACCGACGACGAAAAAAGCGACGATGCTATCTCTGTCGACGAAGATGAGCTGCTTGTCGATGAAAAGTCCGACACGAAGAGTGATGGCGATGGAACCGACTCGATAAGCGATGACCCGGCCAATGACGGCGATGCCCTGCTTGTTGACGAACAGAGTGACGAGCTTGCTGACGACGGAATATTGAGTGACGACGAGATCGTAACAGGAAGCGATGAAGACGCGATCCTTACCGACGAACAGTTGGACGACCTTCTCGACAATGAACCCGTTGATACCGATGTCGTTGCTCCCCAACCGTGTACAACTGAAAACGAGATACGGTACTTGGCGTGCGGTTACAACGGCAACGGGCTCCAGAAACAGAAGTGTGTTTCGCTGCAATGGCAGAATGACGGCGAGTGTGACGATCCCGATGAGTGCGAGAATGGGATTGAAGGAGATGTCCCGTGTGGCCTCAATGACCGTGGTCTTGAGCCGGCTCTTTGCGATGAAGGTCAGTGGATTCCGACCGGTGGTCTTTGTCTTGACCCCGACGAATGTGTTGATGGGACATGGCAAGCGCAGACGGGCGATGTTTATGAGTGCGCTGTGGGTAATTGGATCCTTCGTAGAGTCACCAAACAGTGGGGCACGAATGTTACGGAAAAAGGTGTCTCTACAGCAATGGATAGTAACGGGAACATCTTCGTGACGGGATATACGAAGGGATCTCTTGACGGCAACACAAATCTCGGAGAGGAAGACATCTTCCTCACCAAATGGAACGCCAACGGGACGAAGGCCTGGACCAAACAGTGGGGCACGGCAAATATCGAACATGGTAACGAAGTAGCCGTAGATAACAATGGTAACATCTTCGTGACGGGATATACTGGCGGATCTCTTGATGGCAACACAAGTGCCGGATATGATGATGCGTTTCTAACAAAATGGAACGCCGACGGAACGAAGGCCTGGACCAAACAGTGGGGAACAACAGATACCGATTGGGGCAAATCTGTTGCTGTTGATAGTAGCGGAAACATTTTTGTGACGGGAGATACTATCGGCTCGCTTGATGGCAACACAAGTATAGGCGCGGGAGATATGTTCCTTACCAAATGGAACGCCGACGGAACGAAGGCATGGACCAAACTGTGGGGCACAACAGGACCGGACCATGGTACTTCCTTGGTAGTAGATAGCAATGGGAATGTTTTTGTGACAGGATATGTCGGAGGAGATCTCGACGGCAATATTAGTGCTGGAGGAGACTGTGATCCTTTCCAGGTCGGGGTCCAGCCCTGCGATGATGTATTCTTGACGAAATGGAATGCCAATGGGACAAAGGCTTGGAGCAAACAATGGGGCGCGACAAGTATTGAATGGGGTTATTCCGTAGCAGTGGATAGTAGCGGCAACATCTTCGTGACGGGAATGACTCAGGGCGCTCTTGACGGCAACACAAACGCAGGAGCGGAGGACATCTTCCTCACCAAATGGAACGCCAACGGGACGAAGGCCTGGACCAAACAGTGGGGTACAACCCAGTCTGATCAAGGGTACTCCGTGGCAGTGGATAATAATGAAGGAATTCTTGTGACGGGAATGACTGGTGGTTCGCTTGATGGCAATACAAGTGTGGGCGGAGGTGACGTTTTCCTCACCAAATGGAACGCCGACGGGACAAAGGCCTGGACCAAATTGTGGGGTGTGTTATTGGGTGATTCTGGTTTTTCCGTGGCAGTCGAGAGTAACGGAAACATCTTCGTGACGGGATATACTGACGGATCTCTTGACGGTAATACAAACGCCGGTGGGGGATGGAGCGACATTTTTCTTACCAAGTGGTTACCATAGAATATATTTCCCCGCCTGCTCTAGCAGTCCTGTCTGTTCTACCGGCCCCAGCCACCGCCCATGTCTGTCCCGGCCACTCGTTCTATTGCCGCCGTTTCCCGTTCTTCAACCTATGCTGAGCCGAGATGAAAAAAAGAAAGACGTCACAGGAGGCGGGCAAGAAGCCCGCCTCCAATGACTCTCTCGGCAACCACACCTTGAGTTCTTTTTTTTAGGGCTTGGCGTAGTAGTCCACCCGATCATGTGTGAACAGGTGCCGGTAGCCGAGCTCTTCGGCCTTCCGGCTGAATTCCGCCAAGCAGTCATGGCCGTCGTGGTTATCCTTGAACGATATGGCATCGTCCAGTTCGTCGGTCGGATAGAGCTTGGCGAGATCCTCGTCGGACGGCGGTTCGGCGAGATCGAGATACAGGACTTCATGCGCCTTGCCGACCGCCGCCAACAGCCGGTCCTTCAGCGCCTCGGTCGTGTCGCGGGCTGCCTCGAACGCCGCCAGTATCGGCTGATACTCAGGGGCCTGCTCCGCCTGCGGCAACAACCGATCGGGGACCTCTATCCGCAGGTCGTCGATTATCTGGGCAAGGATATCTATCGACAGGTACTCCAGTCCCGAGCTCGTTTCGTGGGAGCCCATATCCTCCTCAACAATCGCTATCGGCGTGCCGTCCTTGTTCAGATCGACCGCAATGATGGTGAAGGTGTCGTAGTCGTCAGAGCTCAGAATAATTCCGTCTTCCATCCCGATACGGGTTCCCATGCCGGCCTTCTTCCATTCCAAGATTCGATCCTTAATCACTTGGACCATCGCGGACTGCAACGCTCGAATACGGCCGTGTATCGGTGCGAGAACCTCTTTCCTCGCGGCATGCGTAAGCGGTGTCTTCCGTTCCTGTGTCTGTTCCATAGGAAGTTCCTCCTAAGCGGCCAGTTCGATCGTTTTGGGCTCTTCAAGCCAGCGCCGCGATTCCTTGGAAAGGTCGGTGAGCATACCCATCTTGGAAAATTCATTGGCGCGGACCTCGTGAGTGATAACGCTCGTGAAGATGTTGAAGACCTGCCAGCCGCTCGTGGAGTAGCCGGTTTCGTGCCAAGCGTCGACAAGGCGGCGGTGATACCGGCCGGCGACGATCTTGTTCTTGAACAGAAGCTCCTCGACATCGGAGGCGGCCCGGAACGAGTGCTGGGTAAGGGCCTGGATGAAGGAGCGGGTCTCGACGAACTTGTCGCCCAGAAAGGTCATCAATTCCTTGACGGTGCGCTCCGACACATCGCGGTAGTGACCGACCGAAATGGTTCTTTCGCTCGTACTGATCATGGCGCCGTTGCTGCATACAATTCGATGGAATCCAAGATTCAAAGTGACGGCCGAGCTCATATCGAAGCTGTTGCCGATGTGTCCGCGGAGGTACATTTCGTCCTTACCGTCCACGACGAACCGCTTGTCGGGGAACGAGATCTCAATGGAGGTCTTCGCCCCGTTGCGGATCGAATGACCTTTCACGATCTGGTAGGGGATCCCGGCTTGGCCGAGGATCTGATCGATGTGACTCATCACCGCGCCGTTGTCGAGCGCGGTATAGCGATTTCCGACAACCCCCAGCACCTCGCCGGTGTCGCCGCGGCAGATCGCCTTCTTGTTTTCTACCGGTATGCCGTCGACATAAACCGGCCGTTCGATGATCGGGAAAAGGATGCTCTTCAGGTTCTCGCTGCTCATTTCTTGCATGGGTGTCTCCTTCTGTTATGGTTCGGTCTCACGGGAAATTCAGAGCCATACACTCATAACAAGAAGGGCGGTGGATTTAGGGCTGATGGTCATCCGGTTCCGCAAAGACTACTTTGTGGTCGTGCCGAAGGGCGGCGGGACGGTCGAGTTTCAAGAGAAATTGCATCATACCTCCTACCGGATATAATGCGTCGTTCGGGTCTTTTTTTAAGGGGAGGCATGATCACCAAGTTGCTCAATATCTCGGAACGGGTCAATCTCGCATTCCACGCATTGGGATACATCGCGGCAGCGGGTGATGAGAATATCTCGGCAAAACAGATGGCGGCAGATATACAAGTCTCGGAAACATACCTCTCCAAGGTACTTCAGGTCCTCGTGCGGAACGGATACTTGGTCTCCAAACGCGGATCGGGTGGTGGACATGTTCTCGGAAAGAGACCGCAGGAGATAACGGTCTACGATATTTATATGCTCTTTGAGGGTCCGTTGCCCGACAACAGTTGTCTGTTTGACCATCAATACTGCGACGAAGCGGCCTGTATGTTCCATGGGGTGACCGCTAAGGTGCGGCGCATCATGGAAAAGGAGTTTCGCGAGATAACGGTCGCCCGGCTTATGAAGAACTACGAACGCCGAATATGACCTTTTAGGGGAGGAGCGATACGATGAGCCTTACGAAAGTTGAACTTGCGGATCTGGTCTACGACCACATGAAGGTCGACAAGAAGCAGGCGGCCGAGCTGGTCGACCTGTTCTTCGAGGAGATGAAGGAGGGGCTGCTGAAAGATGGCGACCTCCAGATATCGGGATTCGGCAAACTTGAGATCAAGCAGAAACGGGCTCGCCGCGGTCGCAATCCCCAGACGGGCAAGGACATGACCATCACGGCGCGGAAGGTCGTGAACTTCAAGCATAGCATGGTTCTCAAGGGCCGACTGAACAGCGGGAAATCGTAGTGAACAACGAAAAGGCCAAGGCTCTCATAAGCGGCTGGAGTTGGACTTTCGCCAAGACCATGCCGCAGTGTCCTCATTGGTATGTGGTCCGGTCACCGGAGAACGAAGAGGCCTTTATCGAGTTCGTTGAGTACATCAGGATCCACGGTGTCGAGGAGCAGTTCGGTCAGAGCACCTACCTTTATCTCTATCTCGGGGAGTACAAGTATTGGACGATGGGCAATCCGGTACCCGAGACGACGATCATAAATCGGGCGCTGGCGAAAAGAACGCATGAGGAAGAGATGTCTGCCCAAGACACCTCATGTGAGACAAAAGGGGTCGGGCTTCGACTCAGAATAAAATCAGAATAATGTTGATCTATTAGACAATCACCAGATCCGAAAGGACTCTCTCGCGCAAATACCTGACAATATTTTCTTGATACCTTACACATATAAGGTATAATGCTCCTCGGTCTACGGAGCTTTCATGGGCGAGATACTGATCGGCACTTCCGGTTTTGATTACCCCGAATGGAAGGGGGTCTTTTATCCCGAAGATCTCGCGCGTCCTTCTTTCCTTATATATTATAAGGAGCACTTCCGTGCGCTTGAACTCAACTTCTCCTACTACCGGATGCCGACCGCCGCGCAGTTGTCGCGGCTCGTGGAGCGGTCGGGCGGCAAGCTTCTCTTCTCGATAAAGGGCCATGCCTCGCTCACCCATGAGGTGACCTCGGGGTGGAAAGCGGCGGCGGCCGAGTTCCGTACCGCGCTGGCGCCGCTGGTGCAGGAGAAGCTCCTCGCGGCGGTCCTCCTCCAGTTCCCGACGAGCTTTCACTACAATGATGCCAACCGGCGTTACCTCAATGACCTGACCGAGACCTTCGCGGGATTGCCGCTCACGGTGGAGTTCCGGGGCGCCGATTGGATGAGTCGCCGGGTCTTTGACGCGCTGGCCAAGCGGAAGATCGCCCTCTGTTCCACCGATATGCCGACACTCAAGGGCCTGCCGCCGTCGCTCGATATAGTGACAGGCGATATATCCTATGTCCGGTTCCACGGCCGCAACGAGGCACACTGGTGGGGCTCGGGAGTGAGCGAACGGTTCGACTACCTCTATACCGAACAGGAGTTGGCCGGGTGGGTGCCGCGTCTACGGACGATGGCCGATTCGGCGTCGCGGCTCTTCGTGTTCTTCAACAACCATGTCCGGGGAAAGGCGGTCATCAACGCTCGGATGCTCGCCGACCTGCTCGCCCGCGACCGCTGAGGCGGTTCGATGAGAGAGCGGGAGATCGTCCATATCAATGTGTCCCATTTCATGGCGGCGGTAGAGGAGACGCTGGAGCCGCGTCTCAAGGGACGGCCTTGCGCCGTGGCCCGCGACGCCGAGCGGGCGGTCATCTTCGATGTGTCGGAGGTCGCCTTCCGGGCCGGTCTTCGCAAGGGGATGTTCCTGCGGGATGCGCGGCGGATGATGCGTGACCTTACCCTCATTGAGCCCAAACCGCTTCTCTATGCGCGCGCCCAGCAGGCGCTCTTCGAGACGATGACGCAGTTCTCTCCGCTCATTGAACAGCAGGAACGGGGGCATTTCTTCATAGACGCGAGCGGTACGCGACGGCTCTTCGGGCCTCCCGGCGATCTTGCGGCGCGTATCCGGCGCGAGGTGAAGGAGGCGCTGTCGCTCACCCCCTCGACCGGTCATGCCGCCAACAAGCTCGTCGCGAAGGTGGCGACGCGGGTGGTCAAGCCTGATGGATTCGCGTCGATACCGCACGGTGGCGAGGCGTCGTTCCTGAGTCCGCAGGAAGTTGAACTGCTTCCGGGAGTGGGACCGAAGATCGCTCGAACCCTGACCTCTTTGGGGGTGGAGACGCTTGGTACGCTTGCGGGACTGACCGAGGGACAGGCCTCGGCAGTACTTGGGCGAGGCGGAGTACGCCTACGACTCCTCGCGGCGGGAGTGGACGACTCTCCGGTACTGTCGGGGGCGCAGGGGCCCACGGTACGGGTCGAGGCGCCGTTCCCCGAGGATTCGGCCGACCCCGAAGAACTCTCGCGGCGACTCTTCGACGCGGTGGAGGAGGGAGGTATGCAGGTGCGGTTCATGAACCGTGGCGTCTGTGCCCTGAAACTTGAGATCTGGTATGCCGACGGTCTGACCGCCGCCGGCAGTGAGCAATTTCCCGCGCCGCTCACGACCGACCGGTCGCTCTTTCTCAAGGCGACGCTTCTGGCCGGTCGCATCCATACGCGGCGGGTGCGGGTGAAACAGGTGGCGGTCACCTTCTCGAAACTCTCGGAGAGTGTGCGGCAGTTGGATCTCTTCATACCGCCCGACCTTGAAAAAGAACAGCGGCTCCAGGAGGCGCTCGACACGATACGGCGGAAGTATGACCTTCATGCGGTGCGGTATGGCCGCTCACTCGGATGAGAACGATACTCGCCGCGACCTCCTGTTACTCGCTCCAGTACGGGGTACATACGCCCCGCGAGTGGGTGACGGCGGCAAAGGCGGCGGGGTACGGCGCGGTCGGTATCGCCGACCGGGGCAATCTCTACGGGGTGCATGGGTTCCTGTCGGCGTGCCGTGAGGCGGCGGTAAAACCGCTCATAGGCGCCGAACTCGACGGCATCCTTCTCATCGCGAAGGAGATGACCGGCTTCCGAAACCTCTCTCGTCTCATCACGGCGCACCATCTCAAAGAGGGGCCGTTCCTCTCTCTGCTCCCGTCGCATCATGAGGGGCTTGTGGTCATCACCGCTGACCCTGAACACCTCTCGGCACTGAAGGGCGCGGTCTCATCTCTCTATCGCCGGATATGCAGCGGACGCGACATCGTAGCGGATGGTATCGCGCCGGTAGTGGCGCCGCCGCTCCTCTGTCGTGCCGCCGGGGATCTTCCGGTACAGCGGCTCCTCCGGACGATCGCCGCGAAGGGGACCGTCGCGGCCGTTCCCGATCGGCCGGCGTCGGGGTTCACGCTCCCCGAATATGAGGCGCAGGTGTCACGGCTCGATGACCTCTCACCCGAAGGGGCGGCGAACCGCGCGGCGCTGGTCGCCGCCTGCACCATCGACCGGATAGATCATGGGTTCGTGTTCCCGCGCTATCCTGTGGAGGATCCCGACCGGCTCCTCAAGGAGCGCGCCTATGACGGCGCTCTGCGGCGGTACGGGGAACTTCCCGAGGCGGTCGTTCTGCGGTTGGAGTTCGAGCTGGATGTCATCTCGCGGAAACGGTTCACCGATTATTTTCTCGCGGTCGCCGACATCGTGGAGGAGAATCCCCGCATCTGCGGGAGGGGAAGCGGCGCCGCCTCCATCGTCGCCTACAGTCTCGGCATCACCAATGTCGATCCGATACGGCACCGGTTGTACTTTGAGCGGTTCCTTCATCCTGAACGAAGCGACCCGCCCGACATCGACATCGACTTCGCGTGGGATGAACGCGACGCGGCGATAGACAAGGTAATGGCACACTTCGGGCGCGACCATACGGCGATGGTCTGTGTGATGCAACATTACCGCTCTCGGGCGGCGCTCCGGGAAACGGCGCGCGCCTTCGGGATGCCCGACCGCGAGACCTCCGAGATAGAACGGAAGCTCGACGAGTGGCGGATGCAGGGAAGTGTCGGGAATAGACCCTCCTTCGATCCGGCGTGGGAGAATATCCTGACCTTGGCGAAGCGGATAACGGGGCTCCCTTCCCATATCGGGGTCCATCCGGGCGGCATCGTGATAACGCCCGCCCCGGTCCGTGATTACTGTCCGGTGGAGATGGCCCCCAAGGGGGTGCCGATCCTTCAGTGGGATAAGGACGACACCGAGGCGTGCGGCCTTGTGAAGATCGACCTCCTCGGCAACCGGTCGCTCGCGGTGATCCGCGACGCCCTTGCCGATATCACGGCGGCCGGCACACTCCACGACGAGACGGCGTGGTCGCCGCTCGACGATGTGCCGACCCAAGAACTGCTCTCCTCGGGGCGGACGATGGGGATCTTCTACATCGAGTCGCCCGCGATGCGGCAGTTGCAGGAGAAGACTCGCCGGGGCGACTTCGAGCATATCGTCATCCACTCATCAATCATCCGACCCGCCGCGAACAAACTCATCGGCGAGTACATCCGGCGACTCAAAGGGAAGGGAACGCCTTCTCTCCATCCGGTCCTCGACGCGGTGCTCGGCGAGACCTACGGCATCATGGTCTATCAGGAGGATGTTTCGAAATGCGCGGTGGCGCTCGTGGGGTTCAGCGAAGCGGAGGGTGACTCGCTGCGGAAGGTGCTCTCCAAGAAGGACCGAGAACAGCGGCTCCCCGACTTCAAGGAGCGGTTCTTTGCAGGGGCCCGCAAGAATGGCGTGGGGGATGAGGTGACCTCGGTGGTGTGGGACATGATACTCTCGTTCGATGGCTATTCGTTCTGCAAGCCGCACTCGGCCTCCTATGCGATGGTGTCGTTCCAGTCGGGCTGGCTTAAGGCGCACCATCCGGCTTCCTTCATCGCGGCGGTCATCGGAAACGGCGGCGGGTTCTATGGGCGACAGGCCTACATCAGCGAGGCGCGGCGCATGGGGCTTACCGTGACGGCGCCCGAGGTGAATGAGAGCGGAGTAGGGTGGCACGGTGTGGAGCGGACGGTACGGCCGGGACTAACGGCGATCGGGGGACTCTCCGGCGCCCTTCCTGCGGCCATAGTCGCCGAACGGGAACGCGGGGGTCGGTATGTGTCGCTCGATGATCTGCGACGCCGGGTGGCACTCACGCCACAGGAGGCGGAACTGCTCGTCTATGCCGGGGCGTGCGATGCATTGGAGCCGGGTCTCTCACGGCCGCGGCAGTTATGGAAATTGGTGGGCCCCGCCGGCGCGGCGCAGCAAGGGAGTCTTTTCGGGGCGCCCGACACGGCGGCGCCGGAGGTCAAAGAGCCACCGAAGCAGGCGCTCCTTGAGCGGCAGTTCCAGATACTGGGGTTCCTCCCGGACCGGCATCCGCTCGCGCTCTTCCGAAAGGAGCTGACCGCCCACGAGACGACCCCGGCGGTCGAGTTACCGCGGCTCATCGGGAAGATGGTACGGCTCGCGGGGTGGCTCGTGACGATGAAGCCGGTACGGACGAGCGACGGCAAGACAATGGCCTTCGCCACTTTTGAGGACGAGACGGCGATCTACGAGACGGTCCTGTTTCCCGAGACCTTCGCCAAGTATGCGTGGCGCATCCGGGGAAAGCGACCGAACATTCTCTTTGGCCGGGTGACCGAGGATGAGGGGGCGGTCATGGTGGAGGCGAACAAGTTGGAGACAGTGTAGAGTCGAGGGCTGCTGAAATGAACTTGAGACGCTTCCATTTTCTTTGCTTTGCATGGGTGGCCCGTTATAATCTCTCGCTCATATGGAGGTCGTCAAATGTGGAAATGTTGGGTGGATTTCCGGGAAATGAAATGTAGAATGGGGTTGCTTGTTGTATTCTCAATAGCCGTAGTTGTAGCATATTGTTTGTTTGTGCTTGGGTTTTTCGGACCAAATCAAGAGGGCAGTTTGGCCCAACTACAAAGTTGGCAGCACCGTGCATACTTTGGTGATACTGCCAGCGGTCTTTCGGCAATATTCAGCGGGTTCTCTTTTTTCCTTCTTATCTGGACATGGGAACTACAACGTAGAGAGCTGAGTTTATCGCGAAAAGCCCTTGAGTTAGCCCAAGAGGAGCTGAACAGCACCAACAAGCTACTTGATGCGCAGAAAAAGGAAATGCAGAAGAGCCAAGATAACCAGGAAAGCGCGTTGTTGAACAATGCCGCCTATAATCTATATGTATATTATAACGAGGTACATAAAGAGGCTAAGTATTATTGTGACCTTAACGCCTCTCAATACAAAACACAAAAACAGGGTCTTATCATGATGCAAATGACGGCGGGGATAACCATCGATATAGTTGGGAGGGGACAAATAACTAGAGGGGCTTTCATTAAAGAATATGAGACCCGCGAAAAAGAGATGATAGAAGCAAAAGAACGACTGGACACGATAAGGGAATACAACGATGAGCTAGCGGATAGCGTAAAAAATGAACTTGAAAAACGTAAATACCTAAGGGCCGAAAGTGATGATATCAGGCCATGACCGGGATTAATCGGTTTAATATTTCAAAGTTATACGAACGCCCCAAATAGCTAAAATAAAAAGCAGAAAAAAAGCCTTCTAAAAGTTGGTATAGGTAGGTGTTGGTTTGTTCTGGTCCCCCATCTACCTATATGGAGAAAGCAATGGAAAACGAGATCATCTATTCGTACACAAGAGCCGAAGCGATCCGTGACGGTGTTCTGATCTATGTGAGCGAGATGGCAAAAGAAGCTGGGTTCATCTATCCGGTCGCGGTGACGAGCCGGGTATGGGAAAATTGCATTGCATGGGACAACGATGTCGAGCCGGTGTATCAGGACGAACTAGGTCGACTTTGGGATATCGTATCGATGATGCAGCGAGCCGCCATGCGGTGTCCGGTGCCCGTCATGCTGTTCAGGTTCTTGCGTGTTCCGCGTGGAAAGTCAGCGTCCGAGCTGGTGGAACTTGTTGCTGAGTGTATACCGATGTTGATGAGTGTTTAGTAGTGACAGCAATATTTCCGAAAGAAGACTGAAGAGAATTCAGCAGGTGAGGTATAGGTGAGGAAACGAAAAACGGGTTAAGCCCCGCAGGACCTAACCCGTTATAATAAGTGGCGCGCCCGGGAAGATTCGAACCCCCAGCCTTCTGATCCGTAGTCAGATGCTCTATCCAATTGAGCTACGGGCGCATAAGTGACGACAAGTGGCGGAGAGGGAGGGATTCGAACCCTCGGTGGGATTTGGGTCCCACACCCGCTTAGCAGGCGAGTACCTTCGGCCAACTCGGACACCTCTCCATGTATTGAATGGCGGAGGAGGTAGGATTCGAACCCACGGAAGATCTCGCGACCCTCAACGGTTTTCAAGACCGCCTCCTTAGACCACTCGGACACTCCTCCGTTATGAAAGAACAAAGCGGTACTATATTGATGAAAAGGTCCCAATTGTCAACTTATTTTTCATGCCCGTTTCCTTGATTATTGGCTTTCTTCTGATAGGATGGCGCCGGCGTAATTAGTGAGGTTCGCGCATGTGGCGCTCGTGCCTGTTCTCCACATCTTTTTTTCTTTTCGCGGTCGTTTCCTGTTCCGTGCTACAGAAACCGACCGTGCCCCCTCCTCCGTCCTTCGATGTCGTCCGCAACGAACTGATCCTTTGTGAATCAAAAGATCCTATAGCGGCCTGCGAGGCAAAGGTCCGCGAGGCGCTCCGCCGCGACTGGACCGCCGATCAAACCAACGAGTTGAGGTTCATGCTCGCCCGGTTCCTCGCCAAGCAGGAACGGCATCAGAACGCGGTGACGCTGCTGCGCGAGGTTCCGGTGAAGGCACCGTACTACCGCGCGGCGCGGGTGATCGGCGCGCTTTCGGCTTTTGCGGCCAAGGATTGGGACGGCGCGCTCGAATTCATGCTGTCGATCTATCTGTCGCTCGGTAAGGAGGAGAAGATCCCGGCCTCCCGCGTCGTTTTCCTGTCGTATCTCTACCGCGGCGACAGCGCCAAGGCGGCGCAGTGGTATTCCAAGCTCAACGAGGTCAAGCGGGTGGCGGTGCGCGACGACCGCGATCGTTATTTCGCCCAGCATCCCGACGCGGCGGCCGATTTCGCCAAGGCGCTCGCACAGTATGAGGCAACCCCCGCGGTCGATGCCGCACCAACGGCTCCCGCAGAACCAACAGTCAGTACCGGTGTAGCACCGGCGGTGGCCGAGCCGGTCGAATCTATGCCCGATATGGCCCCTCCTCTCCCGGCGGCGGCGGTAGTGCTCGACGGCACCTATACGCCCGACTGGGGCGGTCTATGCATCTTCTTGTCGGAGGATGACAAGTGGCGCAAGGTCAATGAATTGGTCGAAGTGTTCTTCGACTGGTTCTTCAAGGAATATTCGAAAGAGGGGGTAACCCCGACGATACTGCGCTATCTGGCCGACGAAGATGCGACACCGGCGATGATGAAGGCGAAGGAGCTTCGGTGTTTTGCGGGGATCGGGCCGCTGTTCAGTGAGGTAGCGGCCGATGAATTCGCGCGATTGTCGGTTACGACTCCGTTGCCGTTATTCGCTTTCACGCCGTGGTTCTCCGATATGCCCGGGTTCCTCTTTAATCTCAAATATACCAAGGAGCGCGAAGCGACCGATCTGGCGACATGGCTGATGTCGCGCGGCAAAAAGCGTTTCGCGATCGCCTATCCCGACGATTTGCGCGGACGGAAACTGCGCGATCTTTACTGGAACGCCGTCCAGTCGGCGGGCGGAGAGGTAACCGATGCGCTCGCCTTCGGCCCGGGCGACAAGGCGCTTTTGGACGATGTTGAGGGCATCCTTTCCATGCCGCAGAGCTATCAAGGGACGCTCTATCGATTTCGTCAGGAGAATGCGGCGAAATACACGACGCCGACGATGATGAAGCGGGCGCTCGACCGGATCGAACGGGTGACGCCGATGCAGGCCGATTTCGATACATTGTTCGTTCTCGGGACGCCGGAACAAACGGCATTGCTACTCCCGGCGTTCATCTACAAGAATGTCGAGTTCGATTACTATTCAGGCTGGGAGAAGAATCGCGTCAAGGAAAATCAGTACAAACTACAGACCGACTTTAACCTTCCGTGGGAGATAAACACCATACTGGTCGCCGCGCCGTCCGAGGTAAAAGGTGACGCATCGTTCGAGAAGAATGTCGACAAACTCATCGACGGGATGACTCTGGCTGCACCGGGGTTGGACATCAGCGAGAAAAACGATGCCTGGAAACGCTTCGTCGAAGCCTTCGCGCTGAAGTTTCAGCGATCGCCCTATCCGATCGAACAGACGCTGGCCGAAACCGCTTTTTTAGTGCTCGCGGCCCGCGAAAAGGGGGCGCAGGGAACCATGGCCGCGTTCATCGGGCAACTCAAGAGCGCCGAATGGCCGTCGCTTACTCTCAACCGACCCCTCCATTTCAATGAGCGGAACCAACTTAGCGATCTGGGCGAGATTTTCATCGGGGTGAAGAACAAGGGATTCCAGCCGGCTAAGGAGCTGTTCAAGGAAGAAGATAAAAAGAAAGAAGAAGAGAAAAGAAAGGAGTCGGCGACGCAATGATACGCTATATCTACGCGCTCATCTTTTCGTTCCTTTGGACCATCGTCGGTCATATCGTCTACCCGTTCCATCTGCTCACGGGCAAGGGGCTGGGACACTGGTTCTTCCGCACCTACGGCCGCCTACTTTTGGGCGGTAGCGGTATCCGTGTAGCGGTTGAGGGGTTGGAGCAGGTCGACCGAACGGGGCGCTATCTGGTGGTCGCCAATCATCAGAGTCTGTTCGATATACCGGTCTGCATGGCGGCGCTGCCGGTAGAGACCAAATACTTTGCCAAACGGGAGCTGGCGCGGATCCCGTCCTTCGGCGCCATGTTCTATTTCTTCGACCATGTGCTGGTCGACCGGACAAGCAAGCGGGGCGCGGTACGGTCTTTGCGCGACGCGAAGAAGGTGCTCGAACGGTGGAGCATAGTCATCTTCCCCGAAGGGACGCGGAGTCTGGACGGGAAGGTGCATACCTTTAAAACCGGTGGTCTTGCGCTTGCCGCCGAGGCGGGTGTGCCGATACTGCCGGTGGCCATCCGCGGCACCGGTATCGTATTGCCGAAAGGAAAGAACGCGGTCTATCCGGGCACCGTTCACCTCAAGGTGTTCCCCCCCATCCCGCCCGACGCGGCGGCCGACCGAAAACAGCTCGCTGAACGGCTCGAAACCACGATCCGCTCGTTCATAGAAACCGATACCGATGGAGGCATCAATGGCTGAGAAACGGAACATCGCCCCGCGTCAGGTGCATGAGGTCCTGAACCAGTACATACTCGCCGACGGCTACCCGATGGTCGTCGACATGGCCAAGAGCCGCGGCTCGTATATGTACGATTCGCGTAGCCGGAAACATTATCTCGATTTCTTCTCGTTCTTCGCCTCGATGCCGATCGGCTATAATCATCTCCGGATGATCAAGGGGAACATCGTCCCCGACCTGTTCTTCGCGGCGCTCCACAAACCGTCGAACAGCGACTTCTACACCGTCGCCTACGCCGAGTTCGTCCGTACGATGGGCGAGATCGCGATGCCCAAGAGCATGAAGAAGATGTTCTTCATCGACGGCGGGGCGCTGGCGGTCGAGAACGCGCTCAAGACGGCGTTCGACTGGAAGGTGCGCAAGAACTTCGCGAAGGGGGCCAAGAAGGAGCTCGGCACGAAGATCATCCATTTCAAGCAGGCGTTCCACGGCCGCACCGGCTACACGCTGTCGCTGACCAATACCGCCGACCCGCGCAAGACGATGTATTTCCCGAAGTTCGATTGGCCGCGGATGGATAATCCGTACCTGACCTTCCCGGTCACCCCGGCGGTGCTCAAGGATGTCGCGGCGCGCGAAGCGAAAGTGGTCAAGGAGATAGAGTCGATCTGCAAGAAAGAGGGGGCCGACATCGCGGGGCTGCTCATCGAACCCATTCAGGCCGAAGGGGGCGACAACCATTTCCGCACCGAGTTCTTCGCGGAACTGCGGCGGCTGGCCGACAAGTACGATTTCCTGCTGATATACGACGAAGTGCAGACGGGCGGCGGGCTGACCGGCAAGATGTGGGCGCACGAACATCACAAGGTCGCGCCCGATATCCTCTGCTTCGGCAAGAAGTTCCAGACCTGCGGCATCATGGTGGGCGACCGGGTGCTGTCGGTGCCGAAGAATGTGTTCGAGGAGGAATCGCGCATCAATTCGACGTGGGGCGGCAATCTGGTCGACATGGTCCGGTCGTCGCAGTATCTCAAGATCATCCGCGACGAAAAGCTCGTCGACAACGCCGCCAAGATGGGGAAGGTCCTGCAGGCGGGACTCGCGACGCTTGCCAAGAAGCACGACATCATGTCCAATGTCCGCGGCCGTGGCCTGTTCTGCGCCTTCACGATGCCGTCGCACGATATCCGCAACAAGTTCCTTGAGGTCTGTCGCGAAAAACACCAGCTCATCATCCTGCCGTCGGGCACCAGTTCGGTGCGGTTCCGCCCGTTCCTCGATGTCGATGAGGCGGCCATCGCCGACGGCATGGAGCGGATGGAAAAGGTGCTGAAGAAATTCTAGAGAGCCTCTTCCCGCCTTTCTCTGCGGCGAGATGCTGTTGCGAATCGGTTCTTTCTAAAATTGCTCTTCAATAATCAGCGTCGCTATATCGAGTGAGATAATACTATTTTTCTCTGCGCAAGGTACCGAGCGCGGATGGCGGCCAGTTCGGCCTGATAGCGCAGGTCCTTGAAGTCGGGAAAGCTCCATTCGAACGGGCGGTAGGCGCCGTTCTGCCAGCGGGAGGTGATGTCGCCCCAGATGCCGCGGTCGAGGTAAAGTTTGTGCCCCGCACCCTTTGCCGAGGCGAGAACCACCTTGTGATGGTCGAGGTAGCCGCAGTCAAGGTTGACGGTCCGTTTGCCGCTATCGGCGAGGCTGTTTTCTATCTCGTTGCAGGCGAGTTTCATCCCCACCAATTCGGTCGGCGGCATGAGGCTGTCGAACGAAAGGAGTCGCCGCTGGAGCCCCTCCCCCATCTCGGCGCGGTAATAGTTGGTCGTGTCGAACGGATGATCGGGGCTCTCGAAGTCGAGGATCCCCCACCGTTCGGTCAGTTCGCGGCGGGCGCGGTCGAGCGCCGCCGGGTCGCGGTAAAGCACCGCGACGAAGTATTTCACCGGCTCAACCGGCAGGCACGGAGCCATGTTTTACCAGCCTGAATGCTTTTTCTATGATGTCGGGAGATATCCCCATCTGTTCGGCGATGAAATGCCCGCTCCCCTCGGCACTGAGCCGATGGCGCGCCGTCTTTCCCCCGGCCCGAACGCGCAGTTCGCCGCCCTGCAGGTAGTGGTGAGCCGCGGCGGTCACGCGGGTGAGGACCGGGTAGGCCATCATCTCCCACGCGAAGGAACTTTCCCACGCCACGCCGAAGGTCAGGCCGTCGACCGGCGTCATCTTGTAGGTGAGTCGGTATTTGCGATCGTTGCCGCTCTTTGTGTAGAGTTCGACCTTCCGACCGCCGTCCACCGGGACCAGCTCGACGGTATTGAAGCGGTTGTCGGCCGTGACGGGGGTCCCTTGCGGGAACGGCACGGGACGGTGTATCAGATAGCCGGGGTCAACGAGGTGCGGACGGCCACCGATCATCACCAGCGCGCCGCAGTGGGTGTCGGGACCGTAGCGACGGTCGGCAAGAAGCGGCCACGCCTCGATGCCGTGGCGCGATAGGACCGCCACGAGCGCGGCAGTAAGCGAGAAACAGGTACCGCCAGTGCCGTAGGCGAGATGATCACTGATGACCTCGTCGGGAAGCCGTTTCGCGCTCGACGGTCCGATGACGGCGTCACGCTTCACTATCTTGGTCAGGTTCTCGTAAGGCATCCGCGCGAAGGCGGCGCAGATCGTCGCGACATCGACGGCGGCGGCGGTTCCGAGAAAGCGGCTCAGGAGCGTATCGTCGGTCACCGTGAAAAGCGGATCGTCAGGGAAGGGTGTCATCCTTTTTTCTCTTCGGCGGGGATCGGTGCGGGTTCGGGTATACAGGAACGGTTGCCGAAACGGTTCGCCGCCGCGGTGACCCCCTGTTCCGCCAGCACCTTGAAAAGATCGGGCCACTGCGGCATCCAGAGTTTCGAGATCGATTCCTGTTCCGCCATCGAGAAGGGCAGCAGTACGAAGTCCTTTCCCGAAAGGCCGCCGGGGGGACGGCCAATGCCGAACCGTATCCGGGTAAATACCGTCGTACCGAGCGACTGGATGACCGATTCCATTCCGCGATGCCCCGCCGCGCCGCCGCCGCTTTTTATCTTGATGGTGCCGAACGAGATATCGAGATCGTCATGCGCCACGACCGTCTCTTCGACCGGTATCCCGAAGTAATCGACAAGCGCGCGAAGGCTTTGGCCCGAAAGATTCATGTAGGTATCGGGCTTCAGCAGAAAAACCCGCTTCCCGGCCATATCGAGACGGGACACATAGCCGAGGAATTTCTTTTCGTAGGTGAACGGCGGGAATCCGCAGGTCGCTTGAACGGTATCAAGGAATCTGAAGCCGATGTTATGTCGGGTGGATTCGTACCGGAACCCGGGGTTGCCGAGTCCCGCTAGGAGCAGGAACGGCATAGGGCGGCACGCTACTTTTTCTTGCCTTTCTCGGCGGGTTTGGCCTCAGCCTCGGCGGGCTTCTTCGCATCGGTGCCGGCAGCGGGTTTCTTGCCGTCGGCGGCGGGAGCGGCGGCACCGTCAGCCGGAGCGGCTTCGCCTTCAGCGGTGGTCGCCTCGTCGGCGCTCTGACCACGGCCCTTATTGACGACGATCGCCGGCGGATTATCGCGATAGTTCGGCGTGACCCCCTCAGGGTACTTAAGATCGTTGACCATAATGCGTTGGCCGATGTCGTACGGCGTCACATCCACGGTCAGCTTCTCCGGGATATGGACGGGGAGGCACCGGACCGATATCTCCTTGAGAACCTGCAACGCGCGACCACCCACGACCTCTCCCTGCGAACGACCCTCTTTGACGAGGGGCACATTGACGGTGAGCATCTCGTTCTCGGAGATAGCGAGGAAATCGATATGGGCAATGACGTTCTTGACCGGATCGATGTCGATACGGTAGGGAATCGCCACTACTTTCTTATCTTCCGCCTCAAGAGTAACGATCACATTCCGGCCTTTCGGGGAATGCAGAGCCTTGACCATCTTGATACGTTCGACCGAACCGGTAATGTTGGCCGGAAGCAGTTTGCCGTATACATTTACCGGCAAAAGCCCTTTTTTGCGGGCCTCATTGACATATTTCTTCCCGGGCGTCCGCGGGAACAATTTCATGCTGACGGTTTCCATACCTTCCTCCTTACGTACAATGGTTGGGGCGGGAGGATTCGAACCCCCGAATGCCGGAATCAAAATCCGGAGTCTTTCCGCTTGACGACGCCCCAGCGTTATAAAAGCACACTGACCTTTCTGACAAACCCGTATTCGGCCGAAAGGCGCCGGAACGCCGCTTCGCGCCGTTCATCGTCGGTAAAGAGCCCGACCATAGTCGAACCGCTACCGGTCATGAACGCTTTGAGCGCGCCGCACGCCGTTATACGATCCCGCAGGACCGTGAGCGCCGGATGCTCCCCGAACACGGGTATCTCGAAGTCATTTCTTATGAAATCGAGCCATTCTGTCAAAGAACCAAGCGAAAACACACGGTCGATAGTTGTAGTCACCGGGTGCTCTTTTGTCAACATTTTTTTATCCCACAGGGCATAGGCGCCCTTGGTCTCGACCGGGAAACCAGGATGAACCAACAGCACGGAGAACGGGAAGGCAACGATATGGAAGGGGTACACCTGTTCGCCGAAACCCTTGACCAGCGCCGGGGAATGATGAAGAAAAAACGGGATATCGCTCCCGATACGGGTTGCTATGGCGCACTTCCGCTCAAGACCGAGACCGAGGGCAAAACGATGATCAAGATGGTCGAGCATCGTTGCGCCGTTACCCGACCCTCCGCCCATACCGGCGCCGGTCGGCGTTTCTTTGCGAATGGTCACTCGCAACGGCGGCAGTTCGCGTCCTATCTCCGCCTCTACCGCTCTAATGATACGGTGGACGATGTTCTTTTCCGAAGGGATATGTTCGGCGCAGTTCGCAGTAACGACCTCCAGCCGCTCGGCCTCCTCTATCGTTATCTCATCGGAAAGCGTTATCGGCGCTAAGACCATCTCAAGAAAATGATAGCCAGTCGCCGGATCACGCCCGACGATATCAAGCCGCAGATTTATTTTGGCTGGAGAAAAGAGCGTCTCTTTCATGACCTTTTCTGTCGGCTTTTCAGATCGGCGAGAACATTGGGGGGGACGAAATCGCTGATGTCGCCATTCATCTCGCTCACCTGCCGCACCATACTCGACGAAATGTAGAAATACTTTTCGCTGGTCATCATGAAAAACGACTCTACTCGCGGCTCCATCTTACGGTTGAAACTCGATAATTGGAATTCGTACTCGAAGTCGGAAACCGCGCGCAGACCGCGGATAATGGTGAATATATTCATGCCGCGGGCTAGGTCTACCAGCAAGCCGTCGAACGAGACGACCCGGATAGCCTCGTTGTCGCTGAATATTTCATTGATCTGCGCAATACGCTGTTCCTTTGAGAACAAGGGCTGTTTGTTGCGGTTATCGCCGATGGAGATGATGAGCTCATCGAATATCTTCAAGCTCCGCAGGGCGATATCGACATGTCCAAAGGTGATCGGGTCAAAACTCCCCGGATAAATGGCCCGTTTTTTTTCACCGCTCATGCTGTGCCTCCCGTATAAAATGAGAGGAAGGTGCCGCCGTAGCGTTTTTCCTTCCTTCCCCACCCCGCTATCTGTTCCGGCATCGCGGTGTCGCTCTCGGTGACGATGACACCGTGATCGGCCACAATGCCTTCCTCTATACACCGACGCACCAATTCCGGTATGCGGTCCCGGTCGTCATACGGCGGATCGATGAATATGATATCAACCCGCTCCGACAATTTCTCCTTGAGCGTTGCAGTGAAGGAATCGGCGCATATCATCTCTGCGGTAGCGGCAACATCAAGCAACGCAAGTTGTTGCTGCAGATGGGCCAGCATTCTGCGGTCACGATCCACGAATATCGTTCGAGCACAGCCGCGACTAAGCGCCTCGATACCCACCGCACCGCTACCGGCAAAGAGATCGAGAAAAAGCGCGCCTTCGAATTCTTTCATGGCAAAGAGAGTGTTGAAGAGTGCCGCACGCACCTTTTCCTCCGTCGGACGCAGGGTCGTGTCGGGGACCGTCAGGCGCCGGCCTTTCAGTCTTCCCGCGGTGATACGCAAGAACATGGTCGTGCTTATTGACAGGAACTCAGAAGCTCTTCGACCTGCGCCTTGTCGGGCGCTGCGGGAGCGAGCTCAACATATTTACGATAATTCTGGCATGCCTGAGCGGCATTGCCCATGGATGCATAGGCGATCCCGAGGAATTTATAGAGCTTCCCGGCACGCGGGTTCAGCTTAAGCGCCGCCTTATAAGAGTGAATGGCGTCGCTGAAGCGCTGTTCACCGATCGCCTTGTTCCCTTCAGCCACGAAATTATCGAACGCCGCACCGCCAGCGGCCGCTTTCTTCACCGGCTTGGGATTCGGTTTTGCTTTCGGTTGAGGTGCCGGTTTCATCGGTTCGGGTGCCAGCTGCGGAGCCGGCTTGGGAGAGTCAACCGTTACCGGGGCAGGAGCAGGGGTTGGGGCGGGAGCGGGAACCGGCTTGGGAGGTTCGGGAGTAGGAGTAGGAGCCGGCGCTGGCGTCGGAGCTTCCGGCGCGGGGGCAGGCGCAGGTTTTTCGGGCTCGGGGGGCGGTTCCGGCGCCGGCTGATCCGGCTCAGGATTAGGTGAGGGCTGTTCCGCTTCGGTATCGGGCGTTGTGGCAACCGCCAAAGAAGCCTCTTTCGGTTTATTCTCGTTCTCGGACGACGGAGCGAAGAAGAAATAGCCCAGTACACCGAGCAGTACAACTATAGCGGTCACACCGGCGATCAGGAGCGGCAACGATAGCTTTGCAGAGGACTTCTTCGGTTCCTCCGCTCCGAGCTCTTTAAGCAATTCCGCTATCTCATGCTCTTCCTGATAAGGCTTTTTGTTAAAGAACTCTTCCGATAAAGTGATGGCGCGCGCGCGCGCCTCGTCGCTGACGGGCTGCACGGGTGCGGCCTCCCGAGAACCATTCGTCGCCTTCACCGTAGCGGCGGACCGTCCCGCAACATCGTCCTTTTCGTCGGCAAGAACCGCCGGCGTATCGATTGGAACCTCCGTGCAGGCGGTATTATTACTGCCGCAAAGGGGGCAATTATCTATCTTCTTTGGTATCTCTGCGGTAAAGCCGCAATTATTGCAATTGAATTTCATATACACACCGTCACTTGAGCGGCTTGGCTTTTATAACCGGCTTGCCTTCTTTTTCTTCAATCGCGAAAGTGACATCCTTACAATTGTATTTAGTCATGATTGAAACCCGATTCGTCTTGAGTTTCGCGAGAAAGACCGCCTTTTCCTGCTCAGGCACCTTTTCGCCGTTCTTTATTTTGATGTTCCGGTAAGTTTCCCAGAGCTCGACGTAGGGATCCTGTGCAGAGACGGAAGGAGTGCTCGTTTCGACCACCGGACCGGCGACCGGGGCCTTCTGTTCGTCAACGGCGTTCGGCTTGGTCGGCGCCGGCCGTTGTGCTTTGGGATCCGTATTGCCGTTATTGCGCGGCGGAGCCTTCTGTTCGACCGGCGTAGACATCGGGGTCGCTTCGCGTTTCTTGTCAAAGGAAGGTTCGGGGATTTCGGTCTCAACCTCCTCTTTTGCATCGGTCATCAGAGAGGAAAGCATCGCGCCGGCACCGTCATCACCGCCGTGTTTTTGATAGTTGCCTATCATATGATTGAGCGCGGACACCACCAGACCAGCGCCATGAGCATACTTGTGAAGCATCAGTTTTTCTCCGACCTTGAGGCGCGAGATATCTGCGGCGAGCTTCTTAAAACCGCGGTCGACGTCATAGGTGATGATGAAGGTGAATACCAATGTGATGAATATCATGATGAAGGCATACACGCCAATGTAAAGAACGCTTTTATTATAAACGTCATAGCCCGGCACCGTGCTCAGGAATCCGATAAAGACTATCTTTCCCGACGAGCGGATATCGCTCGGCATGGTGAAAGAAACGATCCGATGCCAACGGCTGATGGTCTGATCGCCTCCACCAGCAAGAATGCTCTCGACCGCCGATTGTATTTTCGTTTGCGCCTCGCCGGAAATCAACGTCATCAGAGCGTCCTTATTGAATTCAGATACCAGCGTGCCATTTGAATACACCTGAGCCGGGAAAGGTACCCGTAAAGACGAAAAGGCTTCGCGCAACGGCACCAAAGAGACCACCATCATCCGCTTTGATCTATCGAGTCCCAGATCGGCATTGAAGGGAACCACCCCCATGAGAAACTCGTCATTTCCCAAACGCAGCATGCCATCAGAGGCGACTCCCTCCTTAATCGCGCGATCCACCGCAGGAATCCCGGCCATTGAGGTAAGGGACTGGAAATTCCCGGCGATGAGCATGCCGGCACCGTCCAAGACCGCAAAGAGGGTTCCCTTTTCAGCATTTTTCGTATCAACGCTCAGCTGTCTGGTTTTTTTATCGATATTGATCGTCAGTCTTGCAGCGAGCTCAAAAGAATTCGTGATAAGTTCATATTGCGCGTTTTTGACCCGTTGTTCAAGATAATGAAAGGAAATATCTGCGCCCTGCTGAAAATTGATATCGGTGACCAACTTATCGAACAAATTGAAATAGAGGAAAGAGATCAACGCCAAAACACTTGAGATGAAGAAGAAGACCTTGATCTTAAGCCAGATATTACCTAACATGAAGCCCTCCTTCTACCGTTTTCGAGACGAGCCCGCTGTCGATGGCTCGATGGTCTGTTGCGTCGAATCGCCTCCCGTTGACATCGGCATGACACGGCCACCGGTAAAGGTTGTCGAATCATCCCGGAAAACCTCGCGGTTGATGATCCGGTAATTGACCGCCAAGACCGAATCGCCGACCATGGTGAAATCTTCTTGGAACACCTGTTTGAATGCATAAAATATCTTGATCGTGTACGTGCCGGGAAGCAGCGTCGGCATTTCGATCCGGAGTGTAGGTCCGCGAAGGGGATATATGGTACAGGCGGCAAGCACCTTGACATATATCTTTCCGGTCGGACTCTTGTTATCGAGGAATGTGTAGTTTCCGGTACGCATAAAATTGTATGACGCCGACTGTTTGGGCGCGACCGTGAATTCCTTGGTGATGATGCCCGAATCATCAACAATGGTGAAATCACGCGCCAGCGACTCTTCATTCTCCAGAAGCAATTTACCGCCCATTTTGATGATCACGGAACTCCGGTCGACCGATAGTCCGCGTAAACGAACCGTCTCATCGGCGGGGGTTCCTTGGTCGGTTCCCTCAAGGATCACATAGTAACTTTCCGGCTCATAAACCCGTTCGGGGGTCACTACCGGTATCCGATGGTAATTGTCGTTTATCGCGCGCTCACCCATCACCTCCTCTTGGGAAACGGTAGCAGGCGCATAGGTGACGCCAACCGTAAATTTTCCCGCGTCGAGCATCAAGGGAAAAAGAAGAATCGGCATGACAAAAAATCTGAAAAACCTTCCCACCTTACCCTCTCTTAAGTTTCTGGATCTCCTCCTGAGTACGTCGCTGATGTTCAGCGTCCCCGACACTATAATAGAGGTTCGCCACTTTTTCAAGAATTTCCAATTTCGTATCCACATCGGACGCTTTTTCGACCGCCTTGAGCGCATACTTAAGACTCTGACCGTTCTTTCCGCTCTGGAACCACGCATCCGAAACAGCCATGAGATATTTCACATTATCCTGATCAATCTGGGACGCCTGTTCAAAGTAGCCGATCGCCTCGGCCGCCATCCCCATGGAGAGATGAACGATCCCCATATTGTAAAAATCCTCCGCCGACTTATCCGCCCCCTTCATCGTCTTGGAAAGGGATGCTTTCACCTCGTCAAGAGTATCGGCGATATTCTCTTCCTTCCGAAGAGGAATGAGATTCTTGAATCCGGCGAGCAATTCCGAGCCCGGATAGCTCGCGATGAGTTCCTGCAACAGGATCGTGGCGCTTTGGAAATCATCGATGCTGATGAAAAACTCCAGTTCATCGAGTTGTTTCTGCGGCGGCTCGCGCAGTTCGTCCAGTTCGTGAAGCAGATCTCTAGCCAAATCGGCAAAACCTTCGTCGATCGGAGCGACGGTCCGCGGTGTGGGCGGAACATCCTGATCAGCGGGATCCGATGTTTCCGGCTCAGGCGTCAGAAGGTAGGTCGTCTCGGCCGGTGCTACCGGCGCCGCTCCTGCATGTTCCGTCGAAGCCGACAGGAGCACGGGCACCTCCTTGGCCACGGAAGAAGAAAGAACCGACAACTCTTCTTCGGCATCCAACTGCATGAGACGTCGAGACATGGCCGCATAACGGTCAGGATCCGCTTCGAGGAGATCCTTTACATCATTAAAGATGCTTTTGGCGCGTCCGGTATCGCCTTTGTCGATGCAGGCATCTATCAGCAGGAAAAGCATCTGAGCGCCGGCGGCCATATCGCCCTTTTCGATGTATACCTCGGCAAGCATGTCGAGCACATCGGGGTCCTTATCCCAATGGGTGAATGAGCGTAGTTTCTCGACCGCACGGTCATACAGCCGGTAACTACGGAAGACCTGCGCCTCCTTGATAAACTGCGTTGCATTATAAGTTTTCTGGACCGTTTCTCCTTCGGGACGCTCTTCGCTCTCCTCTTCTTCATATTCCGGGGACTGCTCATCCATGTTTATTTCGATATCTTCGTCGCTCTCCTCATCGTCGGCAACAAGGTCGGCGGTGCTGGCGGCGATCTTGCCGGATATGATGTCGCGCAACTTCCCTTCTTCATTCAGCGCCAGTAGCGCCTCTGTGTCTCGAGGATTCATCTCGAGCACCTTGCGGTAGTACTTGTTGCGCTCCTCGATATTGCGATGTTCGTTGTGTATGGTGGCGAGTTGTTTATAGGTCGATTGGAGTTTTTCTTTTTCCCCCATCTTGTCGAACAAGAGGGCCAGCTGTTCAAGCAATGCCACCGAGCCGGGTTCCGCCATGACCAGTTTATACAACACCGAAAGGGCGCTTTGATAATTGCCTGCCCGGATAAAAGCATTCACCAGATCCTTCCCGATATCGGCATTCTCCCCCTTCGCCGTGTAAAGCAATTTCAACACCGATATGTAATCGGCGCTCTTCTCGGCGCTCTTAAGGGTCACCATAAGCGGATTCAATATCTTTTCGGCGTCATGATACATCTTCTCGGCAATAAGGAGCGTCGCCAGTTTAATGGCATATCCGACATTCTGCGGATTGACATCGACGATTTTTTTCATAATCGCGATCGCGGCAGGCTTGTTTCCGAGCTTGATAAAATAGTTCGCAGCGATCTGATAGCGAACGATCGCGTCCTTGATCAAACCATCACCCTTGTCGAGGTCGGCAAGCAGCACATTGATGCGGCCATGTTCCGGATTGAGCGCCAAAGCCTGTTTGAGCACCGCCTTGGCCTTATTGAAAAACCCTTTCTTCTCAAAAAGAAGCGCCGCCTTCTCGTAGGTCTCTATCGCCTTTTCTTCGTCCTCGGCGCGGGTGTAGAGCTCTGCCAGTCTGATGTAGTTGCGATCATTGTCGGGTTCTTTTTTTATGAGGGCGAGATACTGATCGATCTCTTCGCTACCCTTCGGCTTCTTGGAGAACCCGAAGATATTCTTTTTATCGGTTACTTCGCCCAACGATCTTTCCGCCTTACTTCTTCACACGTTCAACATACCGGAAATCTTCGGCGGTGTTGATGCGGATGACATCACCCGCGTTAATGAACAATGGCACCTGTACGGTCCCGCCGGTCGCGACCTTGGCCGGCTTATAGGAACTCGTCACGGTGTCCCCTTTAAATCCCGGCTCGGTCTCCGCGATCTCGAGTTCGACGAACTGCGGCAGATCGACCGATATCGGGGAACCGTTATAGAACTGCACAAGCACTTTTTCGTTCTCGCGCATGAACGGGATAGCATTCTCGATGAGCTTCTCATCAATGGTTATCTGTTCGTAACTCTCCTGATCCATGAAGTGATAATGATCTCCATCGTGATACAAATACTCCATGTTCTTCTCTTCGAGATCGGGCTTGTCGACTTTTTCGCCGTTCAGAAAAGTGTGTTCGGCTATGGCGCCCGAAAGAATATTTCGCAATTTCGTTTTGATAACCGCGCGCCTCTTTTGTTGGATGTGTGTAAGATCCACGATCACATACGGAATACCTTCCATTTCGAGCTTAAGCCCTTTCCTGAATTCCGAGGTCGATATCGACACCATGGGACATCCTCCGACGACAGGTCAAAAAGTTTGCCGCGGTTATGTTATGTGTTCACTTTCTGTTGTCAAGTAAAATACTATTGGGAATTATAGGGAACGGGCGCATCGGGCACGGATGTCGCCGAGCGAATAAATGAGCCGGGTCAACGGCGCTCCGGGACCACATTTCACGATAAGAAAGCAATCGCCGACACCGGTTCCCAGATACTTTTGGGCTCCATGGTTCCACACCGCATATTCCGTCTCGGCCGACTCCAGCGCAGAGTGAAGCGTTTCCATAAAAGGACCCGCCTCTTCGATCGTAAGACCGCTACCCGCCACCGGAAGACCCCGCCCATTCACAATGAGGTAAACAGGGTCTTTGAAACCTTCCCAGAAGCTCATGTTTTGCTCCGCCAGCGATTGTTCGCCCACAGTTTCAACAGCAGTTGCGCCCGGTCGTCGCCCGTCTCACCCCGCTTCGCCGCAACGGCAAGGGCCGCCATGAGATCGTCGCCATTCTTCACGGCTATCTCGCGGGCCGCCTCGCGGACATGACGCCAGTTGCCCTGCCTGATCGCAAGCAGGACCATCGTTTCGGTGACCACCGGACCCCCCGGGAACAAGTTCTGGAACATCTTAAGGAACGGCGGTACGTTGTCAAGGAAGTTTGCATTGAGGACTGCTTTGGCGACATAGCGGCGAAACTGTACCTCGGGGCGACCCTCAAACCGCGCATGACGATACTGGATGCGGAATTGAATCTTCTGGCCGAGATAGAGAGCCCGGTGTTTGGCAGTATTTCGTTCCGGCAGGTCATCGCCAATTTCCCGCCGCTTCTTGACAGGGACTTTGGGACCGAAGCATGAAAAAGACGAGGCTCCGGTGGAGCGTCGGCCATGCGAAGGCCGGAGCATTCATGCGAGGCATGCCGATACCGATGCTCGACCTCAATCTCGTGAGTTTGAACCAGTTGATGAATGCGGCGAAATAGAATTGACAGGGAAAGGGCGGGCGAATATGCTCGCCCTTGTGATTAGAAGGAGGATGTCCCATGAGACCCATTTCCGGTATCATCGCCACCTTGTTACTCCTCACCGCCTGCACCGGGTGCGACAATAACGAAGAAGCATTTCCCGATCCTGCTTTCAAAGCATGTGTGAAAAACCGTTTAGATCAATATTCCATAATCTGGGACAAGAAATATAGCATAGAGAACGAGAAAGATCTTGAGATAATAGAAGGAATCGGTTGTGATGGGGGGGGGGTTTTTTCCGTGAAAGGCGCGGAAAAATTAATAAATGTTCAAGAATTAGGTCTCAACAGCAACCAGATCGAATCGGTTGAACCGCTCCGCCATTTGAAGAAGTTGGAGCTATTGAATATCAGCGACAACAAACTTAGCAACATTGAACCACTTGCCGAAGTGAGCAGTTTGAAGAATTTGAATTTTATGGGCAACTATGTCAAAGACATACTTTCCCTAGTAACTCTGACGGGACTCCAATATTTATATACCAAAGCGAATTGCATAACAGATCAAACCCAATTTGAAACCATTCAGACCGCAATTCCTGAATTGAAAATTCGTGGAGAAGACGAACAGGATCCATCCCGCTGTCAGTAGGATCATGCACCTGCGTGGCGGCGCCGAATTCTTCGGCAAGCATCATGAACTGCTCGAAGCGACCACCTACATCACCACCCGCTTCCCCGATACGGTGAAAACGGGCGACGAAGATTGTCCTCCCGGCGAAGACAACCCCGAATGCCGGTTTGTCCATCTCGACGATACCAAGAAAGGGGCGCGCGACCGTTTCTTGGCCTCTGCCGCCAAAGACGGCGTGGAGATCAAACAGTTCGAGCTGTACCAGAAGTTCTATGTGAACGATATCCTCACCACGCTCACCGACAGCATCGAAGACAAGGTGATCGATACGGTCACCAAGGAGATCGGGATAGACGGCGTACTCGACGACATCGCCGAAATAACGGAATACACCTCCTACATCGGCGATATCTCACGCGGAGATTACAGTAGAATAGAAGAGAAGTTGAATGAAGAATATGAAGATGATATCGAAAAAGCGAAAGAAGAATTGGAGAAACTCAAAGCCAGAGCGCAGAAGACGCTGGCGAAGTTGCAGGAAGAGATGAAAAAACAGGCCGAAGAGGCGGCGACACAGGGAGAAAAACAGGCCGAAGAAGGGGCGACCCCGGAAGGAGAATACTACCCGATGTTCGACGATGGGACCGGAGACAGCTATCCGTTCACCATCTGCGCCATTCCGATGCTGGTCGATTGGCGGATCAATTGGAAGGCGGGCGCATATTTAAGGACCTACTACAGTTACGGTATGGTGGAGAACACCTTGAAGGGCGGCGATCAGACCATGGGGGCGACGGCGGGAGTCGGACTTACGCCGCAACTCTATGTCGACGGGCGTATCGCGGTAGGTGTCGGGATCGATCTTGAGGTGATCAAGATCATCATCGGACTTGAAGGCCATGTGGTGTTCATAAAGGCCGAAGCACCCTTCAACGCGCAGATACTCCTTGCCCCCGAATTCGTCAATGACGATATCGTTGCCAAATTGTACATCGGGGCGACGCTCAAACCGCGCATGACGATACTTGATGCGAAGCTGTCGATACTGGCGGAACTCGAGATCGAGGGATTGCCGACGCAATCCTATGCCTATGAGATCGCCAATTTCCCGCCGCTCATAGATCGCGACTTCGGCAATGTACTACCGATACCGATGCTCGACCTGAATCTGGTGAGTCTGAACCAGATCATGAATGCGGCGAAATAGAATTGACAGGGAAAGGGCGGGCGAATATGCTCGCCCTTGTGACCGCAATTTGGTCCCTTCTCCGTTTCGGAGAAGGCGGAGGATGAGGTTGAGAGGAAGGAGGTAAGGGTGTTAAGAAAAGAGAGGGTTCGATGAGAAGAATTATGTGTTTCCCGGTCATTTTTGTGTTGCTCACCGCCTGCACCGGCTGTGACAACAACGAAGAAGCATTTCCCGATCCTGCTTTCAAAGCATGTGTGAAAGATGAGCTGGAAATATATTCTGAGACATATGAAAAGGAATTGAAAATAGATAACGATGAAGATCTTGCACTCATTGATGAGTTTGCCTGTACTTCGGGGGGGGGTATTGTTTCCATAAAAGGAATAGAGAAACTGGTTAATGCGAGAAAAATCAGTCTCAACAACAACCAGATCGAATCGGTTGAACCGCTCCGCAACTTGAAAAAGTTGGAAGTGTTGCATCTGGATATTAATAAGATAAGGGACATAGAACCGCTTACTGGTGCAGAAAATCTGCGGACCCTTATTCTAACAAAGAACTATATAAGCGATTTCAGACCATTAAAAAAACTTTCTCAATTAAAGTCCTTGGGAGTTTCTCTTAATTGTGCAACCGATTTATCGCAGTTTGATGAAATAAAAGAGGTTCTTCCTGAAATTACCATGTCAGGGATTACCGCCGAAGAACAATCTCCCGAGAAGTGCCAGTAGGCGACAATCAATCTAAAGAGCAAAACCAACCAGAGGTCCGCGTTGAGTAAACGAAACATAGTTCTTATCCTTATCGGTGCCGCGGCGCTGATCATCATCGCCGGCTCATTCTGGTACCGCACTCAACCACCGCGATACGATCTGAAAGTGGGAAAGAAATATAGTTACACCCTCACCTACAAACAGGAAAGCGCCGCCCTCATCTCGGTCCCCAACGGCGAAGCCTCCTCCTTCTCCGGTGCCTTCTCCTGCGTCCTCGACCTGAACCTCACCCCCGTTGAACGGACCGATAAAGGATACACCATCGCCCTGACGATGAGCCCGAACGGCGACTGTTCATTTCAGTTCGCCGGGAAGGACCTCTTCTCCGATCCGGCGCTGCTCGAACGGACCTTCGATAAACGGTTCGCCCTGATTACCCTGCAACCGGACGGCCGTATCGTGAAGATCAGAGTGCGGAAAGGGGAGGATGCCCTGTTCAGAGGGGTGACGAAACTGATCCTCGGCGACATCCAGACGGTCCTGAGCGCGACCGGCGACCGGTCATGGCAAACGACCGAATCGAACCAGTACGGTTCTTATAAAGGCGATTATTCACGAAACTCCCGCTTCTGGAGCACTCCGCAAGTGACCAAGAAAAAGGAAAAATATCTTTCTCTTCTGGCAATACCGCGTGACTTGAAAAAGCGGGGTCAGTCCTTCATTTTACGGTTTACTTGACCTATCTTTTCTTCTTTGCTAGAACTATGGCGTACTGACCGACGGAGGAACCCATGGCCCGTCCCCTGCGCCTCGCCTATGAGAACGCGCTCTACCATGTCATCAACCGCGGCCACCGCCGTGAAGCGATCTTCACCGACGACAAGGACCGTGAAGAGTTCCTCGGCCGGCTCGCCGTGGCGCAGGTGCGGTTCAACCTCGTCGTGCACGGCTACTGCCTCATGGACAACCATTACCACCTGCTCGTAGGCACCCCGGACGCCAACCTCTCGCGGGCGATGCACACCCTCAATTCGAGTTACGCATCGTGGTATCGGGCGCGGCATCAGTTGGTCGGATCGCTCTTCCAAGGGAGGTTCAAGGCGGTGCTCGTCGAGCGGGAACGGTACCTCGCGACGGTGTCGGCCTATATCCACCTCAATCCCGTGCGCGCCGGACTGGTGAGCGATCCGGGCGACTGGCGGTGGTCGAGCATGGCGCACTATCTGGGCAAGAAGCCACCCGCGAAGAAGAACGAACTGACGCTCGCGGTGACCACCGACGAGGTCATGAAATTCTGCGGCGGGCGGAAGAACTACCTCGCCATCATCGACGAGGTGTGGACGCGCAAACCCGATGCCGGTGCGATATACGGGGCGAACTCGCTGCTGGGCGGCGACGATTTCGTGGACGAGATGAAGATGCGACTGCGGGAGGCGAAAGATGGCCGACTGGAGCACATGCCCGAGGCGCGCGATATCCTGCGGAACGACCCGGAACGGATCGAACGGGCGGTGCGCGCGGCGCTGGGGCTCTCTTCCGGGGAGTCGATCGCGCGGCGACGCGGCGGTGCGGCCTACAAAACTTTGGTGTGGGCGCTTCGGCGGTACAGCACTCTGCGGCTGGACCAGATCGGCGCGCGGTTCGGCGTCAAGGCGAGCGCCGTGTCGGAACTGGTGCGGCGCGTCGAGAAAGAGGCGGCGGCGGACAAAAGAACGCGCAAGACGCTTGAACTGGTGGCGACCGGCCTTGCGCTGAATCATCAAAATGTAAAATGAAGGACTGACCCCTCGGCCTATTGCTTTTCGGCTCGCTTTCTGTTAGAGAAAGAAGCGTTTTTTCAACCCTCTTTGATATGGTGGAGATGCACATGGGAACCATCCGGAACGCGATAGTCAGTGTCTACGACAAACGGGGGGTCGTCGCCTTCGCCGCCGAGCTGGTGAAACTCGGCGTCACGGTCTACGCATCGGGCGGCACCTACACCCTCTTTAAAAAAGAAAACATCCCCGCCCGCCTCATCGAGGAATACACCGGTTTTCCCGAGATGATGGACGGCCGCGTCAAAACGCTCCACCCGCGCATCCACGGCGGGATACTGGCCAAGCGCGACGATGCGAAACATGTCGCCGACGCGAAGGGACAGGGCATCGAGTTCTTCGATCTGGTAGTGGTCAATCTCTATCCGTTCCGCGAAACGGTCGCTGCGGGCGCTTCTTTGGATGAGATCATAGAGAAGATAGACATCGGCGGCCCTTCGATGGTCCGTTCGGCGGCGAAGAATCACCACGATGTGACCGTCGTCACTTCTCCCGACGACTATTCCCGCGTCGTCGAGGAGATGCGTTCCAACAGCGGCGCGACGACGATCGAGACCCGCTGGGAACTGGCCAAGAAAGCGTTCCAGACAACCGCTCTTTACGACGGCGCCATCAGCGCGTGGTTTTCACGCACCGACCACGCCGGTAACGCCGTGAAGAGCGATCCCGACATCGTGACGCTCCAGTTCGTCCGCAAGGAGACGCTCCGTTACGGCGAAAACCCGCACCAACCGGCGTCGGTCTATCTCGACACCGCCGCACCCTCGGGGACCGTCGCGACGGCGAAGCAACTCGGCGGCAAGGAGTTATCTTTTAATAATTATCTCGATCTCGAGGCGGCCAAAAACCTCGTCTACGACTTCGAAGAACCGGCCTGCGCGATACTCAAGCACACCAATCCCTGCGGCGCGGCGATCGGCAGAACCCCCGCCGACGCCTACGAAAAGGCGCTCGCCTGTGACCCAGTGTCGGCATTCGGCTCCATCATCGGTTTCAACCGGCCGGTCGATGTGGCGACCGCGACCCTGCTCGGCAAACTGTTCGTCGAAGCGATCATCGCTCCGTCGTTCGAGCCGGCGGCGCTCGAACTGCTCCAGAAAAAGAAGAACCTGCGCCTGATCGAACTCGGCACACCCTGCCGCGATCTCGATATGGACTGGGAGTTCAAGAAGATATCGGGCGGCCTGCTCATCGAGGCGGCCGATCGCCGCGTGGTCAGCGAGGCCGACTTCAAAGTGGTCACCCGCCGCGCCCCGACCGATCACGAGAAGAAAATGATGCTCTTCGGTCAGCGCATCGTCAAACATGTCAAGTCGAACGCCATCGTGCTCGCGACCGCCGACGAGGTGGTCGGCGTCGGCGCGGGACAGATGTCGCGCATCGATTCGATGGAGATAGCGCTCAAAAAAGCGCGCCGCGATGTGGCGGGACTGGTCCTCGCCAGCGATGCCTTCTTCCCCTTCCGCGACAGTATCGACCTTGCCGCGTCAAAAGGGATCAAGGCGGTCGTCCAGCCGGGCGGTTCGGTTCGTGACGAAGAGGTCATCGCCGCCTGCGACGAGCATGGCATCGCGATGGTCTTCACCGGCATCCGCAGTTTCAGACACCTGTAGGAGGCGCCATGAAGGTTCTGGTGGTCGGCGGCGGCGGCCGCGAACATGCCCTGTGCTGGAAGATAGCGCAGAGTCCGCTCGTTACCGAGCTCCACGCCTTCCCCGGGAACGCCGGCATCGCGAAGATCGCCCGTATCCCGCGGCTGACCGACGATTCTCCCTCAACGATACTCGACTTCGCCCGGCGCGAACATATCGACCTCACGGTGGTCGGCCCCGAGAAATATCTGGCGCTGGGGATCGCCGATCTGTTCGCCGAAGCGGGATTGCTCCTTTTCGGCGTCGGTGCATCGGCGGCGCGGCTCGAATCTTCAAAGATCTTCGCCAAAGAGATCATGAAGGCGGCCGGCATCCCGACGGCCCGTCATGTGGCCGTCCGTGAACTCGATGAGGGGCTCAAGTTGCTCCGCTCGCTCCCCTATCCGCTGGTCATCAAGGCCGACGGACTCGCCGAGGGAAAGGGGGTCAGCATCGTCGCGAATGCCGTCGAAGGAGAAAAGGAACTGCGCGACTTTATGGGCGGCCGCTTCAAGGAGGCGGGCAAGGAACTCGTCATGGAGGAGTTCCTCGACGGCGAGGAGCTTTCGCTTATCCTCCTCACCGACGGCACGACTTGGCGGCCCTTCCTTTTTGCACAGGATCACAAACGCGCCTTCGAGGGAGACACCGGCCCGAACACCGGCGGGATGGGCGCCTACTGCCCCGTCTCTATCGGCACTTCGGCGCTTCTTGACCGGTGTGAAAAAGAGATCATTCAGCCGCTCCTCACGGCACTTGCGGCGCAGGGCATCGCGTACCGCGGCGTCCTCTATGTCGGCCTCATGATCGTAAAGGGGAAGCCCTTCGTCCTTGAATATAATGTCCGCTTCGGCGACCCCGAGACCGAAGCGCTTCTCTTGGCGCTTGAAAGCGATATCGTCCCCTATCTGCAGGCGACCGCGAGCGGGAAACTCGGCACGACACCGCCCTTCGCGTGGCATCCCGGCGCCGCGGCGACGGTGGTGGTGGCTTCGGGCGGCTACCCCGGCGCCTATAAAAAAGGGCTGCCGATAACGGGGCTCGACACCGTCGCGCCCGATACCGTCGTCTTCCATGCCGGGAGTGTGAAGGCGCCCGACGGCCGCCTTGTCACCGCCGGCGGACGCATGTTCATGGTGACGGCGCGCGGCGATAATCTCTCCGAAGCGATCGCCACCGCGACGCGCAATGCCGCAAAGATATCGTTCGACGGCGCCTTTTATCGCAACGATATCGGACACCGCGAACTTAAGAGGAAACGGGCATGATACAGATAAAGAGCGCCGATTTCATCATCAGCGCCGGTCTGTCGGCCCATTTCCCGCCGGGCGGCCTGCCCGAATGCGCCTTCATCGGCCGGTCGAATGTCGGCAAGTCGAGCCTCATGAACATGCTCCTCGGCCGTAAACAGTTGGTCAAGACGAGCAAGACCCCCGGAAAGACGGTCACCATCAACTTTTTCCTCGTCAACGGTATTTTTCACTTCGTCGATCTTCCCGGCTACGGCTTTGCCAAACGGTCGAAAAGCGAACTGGAGCGGTGGCGCGAGGCGATCGAGGACTATCTCACCACGCGCACCGAATTGAAACTCATCCTGCTCCTTATCGACGGCCGTCACGGCCTGCAGAAAAGCGATGAGCAGATGGTCGAATTCCTTTCTCACCACCGCCTTCCGTGGATACCGGTCTTCACCAAGATAGACAAACTGACCAACAACGAAAAAGCGCGCCTGCGCCGCCACAGTCCCGACACCGTTTGCGTGTCGTCGGTGACCGGCGAGGGCAAGGAAGAGGCATGGACATGCATCGAGCGGCACTTGCTCTGACGCTACTCTTTTTGCCGTTCGCGGCGGGGGCGGAGACCGTCATCGAAAGTGTGGCGGCAAAGATCAACGAAACGGTCATCACCTATTCGGAGATACTGCAGGAAGGGGCGCTCCTCAACCTTGAGAACGGCGTACCGCTACAGACGCCGCTTTCGAAGGAACTCAAGGAGAAGATACTTGACTCCTTGGTCGTGCGGACTATGTTATTCCTCGAATCGCGGGAACGCGCACTCCCGGTGAATGAACAGGCGGTGACCGAGATGCTGACGACCTACGAGAAGATACCGTATCTCACCGACTTCATGAAATCGTTTGAACTGACCCCGCTCGAATTCCGCATGATCGTGAAGAAACGGCTCGTCGCCAAGCTCGTGGCCGATGACTTCGTGAAACGGAAGTTCACCGGACGCGCCGCGCCGACCGATACCGATAAACAGAAAGCGATCGAGGAATGGTTCTCGACGCTGCGCAAAAAACACCGCATCATTTACTACGCATTGCCGTAATGGGAGCGCCATGGCACGGATAGTCACCATCGTCAATCAGAAAGGAGGGGTCGGCAAGACGACCACCGCCGTCAACCTCGCCGCCTGTCTGGGCGTGCTGGAAAAAAAGGTCCTGCTCGTCGACATGGACCCGCAGGGGAACGCCACCTCGATGAGTTCCATCACCGCGACCGACTACCGCACCATCTACGACATGATGGGCGACGACACACTCGCGGCGGTCTACGACACCGAACTGCCCTACCTCAAAGTGATACCGGGTAACCCCGACCTGACCGGCGCCGAGATAGAACTGCTCGATGTCGAGAAGCGCGAGTTCGTCCTGCGCGACCTGCTGAAACGCGTTTCGCGGCACTTCGACCTCATCATCATCGATTCGCCCCCCTCGCTCAACATCCTCACCGTCAATAACATGGCGGCGGCCGACGGGCTCATCATCCCGATCCAGTGCGAATACTTCGCGCTCGAAGGGGTGTCGCGCATCGTGGCGACCATCGAACGGATCCGCAAGATAAATCCGAAACTCGCGATAGACGGCATCCTGCTGACCATGTACGACAAACGGGTGAAACTCACCTTCGATGTCGAGCAGGAGGTGCGGAAACACTTCGGCAAAACGGTGTTCCAAAACGTTATCGCGCGCAATGTTAAACTTTCGGAATCGCCGAGTTTCGGCAAGCCGATCATCCTCTACGATATCTCCTCGATCGGCGCAAAACAGTATCTCGCGCTGGCCGAGGAATATCTCGAACGGATCGGGTAACAGGGAGGGATCATGGCAAAGCAACAGGAACAGCGGTCATTCGGCAAACTGGGACGCGGACTCGACGCGATGCTGCCGGCGGCCCGCGAGGAGAGCGTGCTGACGCTCCGCATCGACCAGATCGTGCCCAGCGCCAAACAGCCGCGCTCCTATTTCGACGAGGAAAAACTGAAAGAACTCGCCGCCTCGCTCAAGGAACACGGCCTCATTCAGCCCATCGTGGTGCGCAAGGACGGCCTCAAGTACCGCATCATCGCGGGTGAACGCCGCTACCGCGCCGCGAAACTGGCAGGACTCAAAGAACTGCAGGCGGTCGTCTACAAAGGGGAAAAGGACTATGTCATCGCGCTGACCGAGAACCTCCAGCGCGAGAATCTGAACCCGCTCGAAGTGGCCGAAGCCTACGCCGAACTGATGAAACGGGGCGACATCACCCAGCAGCAACTCTCCGAACAGGTCGGCAAATCGCGGCCCGAGATATCGAACTACCTGCGCCTCCTCACTCTTTCCGATAAGGTGAAGAAATACCTCGCCGAAGGCGGGGTCACCGTCGGGCAGATCCGGCCGCTCACGGTCCTTCCGGTCGAAGAACAGGACCGGCTCATCGACCGCATCGTCGCCGAGGAACTGACCTCCCGGCAGGTCGAGACGCTCACCCGCCACAAACCGCGCCCGGCGGTCGAGAAGGATGAATCGTTCACCGACCTCGAACGGGAACTGTCGGCGAAACTTCAGATACCGATAAAGGTCCAGCGCAAACCGAAGAAGATAGTCGTCAGCTTCGAGTTCATCAAGATGAAGGACTTCCAGAGTTTTGTGAATGATCTCAAGAAAAAATAGCCGGTTTCTTTCTTTTTTTGCCACTCTCATCCTCCCCTTCGTTATGTATCCATTCACCATCGTCATCGATGCCGGTCACGGCGGCAACGAGAAAGGTGCGGTGCAGACGGGCATCGTCGAGAAAGATCTGACCCTGCGGCTCGCCCAGAAGATCCAGACACACCTCGGAAAACGAAGCGGCATCAAGGTAGTGATGACCCGAGAGAATGACACGACCGTCCCCATCGAAGACCGGGCGAAAAAGATAGCCGCGGCCAAGGCCGACCTGTTCGTCTCGATACATTTCAACATCGATGTCTTCCGGTTATCGGAAACACGCGGCATCGAGATCTACTACCCTGCCGACGATTTCGCACAGGACCCGGCGGCGGCCTTCGCCCTTTATCACCGCAACAACCGTTCGTTCGCGTTGGGAAAATTGATCCGCGACCAGTATCTCAAATCGGAACTCTTCACCGTCTGGAAACATGATTTCAATATGTTCGCCCAGCGCGATCTCAAACTCTTCCGACTCACCGATGCGCCCGGGATACTTGTCGAAACGGCCTATCTGACCGCACCCGAGGACCGCTCCCGCATCGAGAACGAACAGTTCCTCGACGACATGGCGCAGTTCCTCGCGACGACCATCGCCGAATACGCCGGGAAAAAAGCGGCGCGTTAAGTTCGTCGAACAAAAATTGTCGCCGGAACAAATAGTTGCCCCCCCCGCAAAAAAACACAACCGGCCATGATTATTAGAATTATATTTTGACCATTGACTCCTATTATATTTATGGTATAGTGGAGAACTTTTTGCTACAGTGTAGGGCTTGGCCTACATGTTCGTCGGCCGCCACGCGCTCTTTGCTAAAAAGAAAAACGATATAGCGGCTGATGGAGGCCGGTCATGAAGCGCACGAATGCAATGTTCATGTTCCTTGCGATGCTGTGGTGCGGGGGAGTCCTTTGGGCGGCGGCGCCGGTCATCACCATTAATAACGATCCCGACGATCTCGCCACGCGACTCGCGGGGACCGGCACCGGGCTGTACAACATCAACAACGCCACCTACGTCGGCGCCGCAACGAGCGCCGGGTATGTCGACGCAGGCGACTTCGGCCGCATACCGGCGGTGACCGGACAGCGGATACGGCTTCTCGGGAACGGCATCGTCCTGACCAACGGGAACCTGAACTACTTCGGCAGCGATACCAACAACGGCAACCTCGGCCGGGCGGGCGACGCCGGGTTCCGGGCCTATCTCAACGGCATCTACGGCGGGACCTCGGCCAGCAACGACGCGACGGTGCTCGAGTTCAAGTTCTGGACACAAGAAGGTTACACCTCCATTGACGGCGAACTGCTGTACATGAGTATGGAATATCCCACCTACCCCAACTACATCGACGGCGCCGCGGTCTTCGTCGACGGGGTCGATGTCAACCACAACGCCTCCGTCTATCAGCGATCCGATCGCTCGTGGCACCCGTTGACGACCACCTATCTCGACCTCTTCCTCGACAACGACCCCAGCACCTGCGACCTCACCTTCCGCGGCGTCACCAAGCGCTACCGTTTCAACGGGATACTCAACAAGGACGCCTACGGCAACGCCCACACCATCGAACACACCATCCGGATCGTCATTCACGACACCATCGACTATGTCTACGATTCGGCCGTCATGCTTTCGACGCTCAAGGCGGGCTACGCCACCCACGGCGGCCTCATCCCGCCGTCGGTCATAGTCAACAACGGCCTTACCACCGATAAGGGAGCGACCGCGATCATCGACAATACGATGCTCAGGGCCGAAGGAGAGTTCCCGGGCGACCTCCAGTTCACCGTCAAGGCTCTACCGACGCACGGCACCATTTATCGGGGAGCGACGCCGCTCACACTTACTGCCCCCAACAATTCTTTCACACAGGCCGATATAGACAACAATCTGCTCACCTACACACACAACAATTCGGCCACCACCACCGATAGCTTCCAGTTCAGCATCTACGACGGAGAAGACGATTTCATCGACACCTTCCTGATAACGATCAACGCCGTGCATGTCAATGTGGCGCCGGTCGTCACGGTACCGCTAACCCAGACGGTGGGGAACGACAATGTTCTTATCTTCTCGACCGCCAACGGGAACAAGATATCGGTGGCCGACAGCGATGCCGGAACGGGCGCATTGCAGATGACCCTGACCTCTACCCACGGCGTGATGACGCTTGCACAGACCACCGGGCTCACCTTCACTCCTCCCGCCGACGGCACCGCCGACGCCTCTATGGTCTTCACCGGCACCCTCGCCAACATCAACGCCGCCCTGCAGGGGATGCGTTTCATTCCCGCCGAATATCAGGGGCAGGCGACCATCGATGTCAACGCGAACGATCAGGGAAATACCGGGACCGGCGGCGCAAAGAGCCATCTGCGCCGGTTATATGTCAATGTGAAGCTGGGCGGCGGCGACACCTGCGGCGGCGGGACCGACTGCATGACCGGATTCTGTACCGACGGGGTCTGTTGCGGCGTGGCCAGTTGCAATGACAGCAATGTCTGCACGGTCGATTCGTGCGCCGTTTCCGGCTTCGGGACCTGCACCAACCTCGCCGGCAACGCCGGGGCCGAATGCCGCGCATCGGCCGGCGCTTGCGACGCCGCCGAGACCTGCACCGGATCGAGTGCCACCTGTCCCGCCGACGTAAAACTGACATCGATCTGCCGCGCTTCGACCGATCTGTGCGACTCCGCCGAGGTCTGTAACGGGACCGACAACGACTGTCCCGCCGACATACTGTATGACGATACCCATATCTGTCGCGCCGCATCGGGGGTCTGCGACCTTGCCGATACCTGTACCGGGCTGAGTCCCGCCTGTCCAGCCGATCTGGTGGCCTCAAACACGGTCGAATGCCGCGCCGAGGTGGCGGGCGGATGCGATGTGGCCGAGAACTGCGATGGCTTCGCGAAGGTCTGCCCGGCTGATGCGGTAGAACCGGTCGGCACTGAATGCCGTGCTTCGGGCGGTTTCTGCGATCTGGCTGAGACTTGTAACGGATCGAATAGCTGTCCTGTCGACGCTTTCAAGGCGGCATCGGTGGAATGTCGTGCATCGACCGGCACCTGCGATCTGCCGGAGAATTGTACCGGCGCGGCGGCGCTCTGTCCCGCCGACACCACCTACGCAGCGAACACGGTGGAGTGCCGTGCCGCCGTTCCGGGCGGTTGTGATATAGCGGAGAACTGTACCGGAGCAAGCAACTCGTGCCCGGCTGATGCGGTAGAACCGGTCGGCACTGAATGCCGTGCTTCGGGCGGTTTCTGCGATCTGGCTGAGACTTGTAACGGATCGAATAGCTGTCCTGTCGACGCTTTCAAGGCTGCATCGGTGGAGTGCCGCGCATCGACCGGCACCTGCGATCTGCCGGAGAACTGTACCGGCGCGGCGGCGCTCTGTCCCGCCGACACCACCTACGCAGCGAACACGGTGGAGTGCCGTGCCGCCGTTCCGGGCGGTTGTGATATAGCGGAGAACTGTACCGGCACAAGCAACGCATGTCCCGTCGACACGGTAGAACCGGTCGGCACTGAATGCCGTGCCGCGACCGGAGTCTGCGATGTCGTCGAGATCTGTGACGGCACGAACAGTTGCCCGACCGACGCCGTGGCGGCAAATACGGTCGAATGCCGCGGTTCGGCCGGTCCCTGCGATGTGGTCGAGAACTGCGACGGCTCCGCGAAAGCCTGCCCGGCCGACGCGTTCGAGCCGGTCACGACGGTGTGCAACCTGACCCTCGGCGGCGCGTGTGACGCGGTCGACTACTGTTCCGGCGCCGATGCCCTCTGCGCCGACGCGAAACTCGACGGCTCGAATGAGTGCCGCGCCGTAGCCGGGTTCTGCGATCTTTCGGAGGTCTGCGACGGCTCCGACGACGACTGTCCGACCGACGCATTCCAACCCGATACGCTCGAATGTCGCGCCGTAGCGGGTGACTGCGATGTGGCCGAGAATTGCACTGGTGCGGCGGCTGATTGTCCCCTTGACGCGTTCCTGCCCGATACGACCGAATGTCGCATCGCGACCGGCGATTGCGATGTCACGGAGAACTGCACCGGTACGGCGGCCGACTGTCCCGCCGACGGCGTGGCGGCGAGTTCGGTACCCTGCCGTGCTTCGGTCGGCGTCTGCGACGCGACCGAGAACTGCAACGGTTCAGCCAAGTCCTGTCCCGCCGAGGATTACAGCTCGGTCAACGGGAACGCCTGCAACGATGGAACGCTCTTCACCCGTGACGATACCTGTTCGAACGGCCTCTGTGCCGGCACTCCGATAAACGGCGTCTGCGGCGACCCGATAACGGCCGCCCCGCTCACCTACACGACGACCGGCGACTCTGCGATACGGCCTTCGGCGGTGACCGCGTATGGTGCCGCCTGCACCGCTCCGGTACAGGATGCGGCCGACACGGTCTATGAACTCGCCGTGACCGCCGGGGTCCGCTACCTCATCACGCTGACACCCGACGCTGGGTACGACGGCGCGCTCAATGTCATCGGCCCGTGTCTCGAGAACGAGCCCTGCCTCGCCGCGGCAAACGCGGGCGGCGAAGGGGCGGTCGAGGCGGCGGCCTTCGTCGCGGCGGCCGACGGCACGGTGCATATAGTGGTCGAAGGCGCCTCCTCGGGCGAAACGGGAAGCTTCGGCATCGTGGTTCAGCAGGATCTCGACGCCGACGGCGTGGTCGACGACGACGACAACTGTCCGGCCGACGCCAACGCCGACCAGCTCGACACCGACAGCGATGGACTTGGCGATGTGTGCGACGGCGACGACGACGGCGACGGCGTAAACGACGGAGCGGACAACTGCCCGCTCATCGCGAATAACGATCAGCTCGATACCGACGGTGACACTTTGGGCGACCTCTGCGACACCGACGATGACGGCGACGGCCTGACCGATGTGGAAGAAGATGCCATCAACACCGATCCGCACGATATCGATTCGGACGGCGACGGCATCGGCGACGCCTACGAAGTGGGCGGCACCCCCGCCACCCCGATAGACACCGACTTCGACGGGACGATAGACGCGCTTGACACCGATTCGGATGACGACGGTATCGGCGACGCAACTGAAGGAACGATAGATACCGACAGCGACGGTACGGTCGATTACCGCGATACCGATTCGGACGGTGACGGCATCAGCGATGAGGACGAAACGGCGGGCGATGCCGATGGTGACGGCACGCCAAACTACCGGGACCTCGATTCCGATGGTGACGGTATCCTTGACGCGATCGAAGGGAACATCGACACCGATGGCGACACCGTGCCCGATTACCTCGACACCGACTCCGACGGCGACGGTGTCCTTGACGCGACCGACAACTGCCGCCTCATTGAGAACGGCGATCAGACCGACACCGAGAGCGATGGCATCGGCGACACCTGCGATCCCGACGACGACAATGACGGCGTGCTCGACGGCGCCGACAACTGCCCGCTCATTTCAAACGGCGGCCAGCTCAACACCGACGGCGACGGCGAAGGGAACGATTGCGACGCCGACGACGACAACGACGGCCTGACCGATGTCGAAGAGGCGGCTCTCAACACCGATCCGCTCGACACCGACACCGATAACGACGGCATCCCCGACGCGACCGAAGTAGGCGGAAATCCCGCCACGCCGCGCGACACCGACGGCGACGGCGACATCGACGCCATCGACACCGATTCGGACGACGACGGCATCCCCGACTCCGTTGAAGGGAACATTGATACCGACACCGACGGCACTCCCGACTACCGCGACACCGATTCGGACGGTGACGGCATCAGCGATGAGGACGAAACGGCGGGTGATGCCGATGGTGACGGCACGCCAAACTACCGGGACCTCGATTCCGATGGCGACGGCATCGGCGACGCGGTCGAAGGGAACATCGACACCGACAGCGACACCGTGCCCGATTACCTCGACACCGACGCCGACGGCGACGGCGCCCTTGACGCGACCGATAACTGCCGCCTCACGATCAACGGCGATCAGACCGACACCGAGGGCGACGGTATCGGCAATATCTGCGATCCCGACGACGACAACGACGGCGTACTCGACGGGGCCGACAACTGCCCGCTCACGGCCAACGGCGACCAGCTCAACACCGACGGCGACGGCGAAGGTAATGAATGCGACACCGACGATGATAACGACGGCCTGACCGATGTCGAAGAGGCGGCTCTCAACACCGATCCGCTCGACACCGACACCGATAACGACGGCATCCCCGACGCGACCGAAGTGGGCGGCGATGCGGGCGATCCGCTCGACACCGACGGCGACGGCGACATTGACGCCATCGACACCGATTCGGACGACGACGGTATCGGCGACGCCGTGGAAGGAAATGTCGACTCTGACGGCGACACGTTGCCCGACTACCGCGACCTCGATTCCGACGGCGACGGTATCCCGGACAGCGAAGAATCGACCGGCGATACCGACGGCGACGGGATACCCGATTACCTTGATGACGACACCGACGGCGACGGCGACCTTGACGGCGCCGACAACTGCCGCATGGTGGCCAACCCCGGGCAGGAAGATACCAACGGGAACGGCATCGGCGATGCCTGTGACGGCGATATTGACGGCGACGGCGTCCTCAACGGTGACGACAACTGCCCGAACACCACCAACAACGGCCAACTCGACACCGACGGCGACGATATCGGCGACGCCTGCGACACCGACGACGACAACGACGGCCTGTCCGATATCGAAGAGGGTGCGATAAACACCGACCCGCTCGACACCGACACCGACGACGACGGCATCGATGACGCGACCGAGGTGGGAACCCTTCCCGCCACGCCGCACGACACCGACCTCGACGGCGATATCGACGCGCTCGATGACGATTCGGACGGCGACGGCATCAGCGATCTCATCGAAGGGAACGTCGACACCGACGGCGACATGTTGCCCGACTACCGCGACACCGACGGCGATAACGACGGGATACCGGACGATGAGGAATCGACCGGCGATACCGACGGCGACGGGATACCCGACTACCTCGATGACGACACCGACGGCGACGGCGACCTTGACGGCGCCGACAACTGCCGACTGGTGCAGAACGCCGATCAGATCGATACCGACTCCGACGGACAGGGCGACGCCTGCGACTCCGACGACGACAACGACGGTGTACTCGACGGCAGTGACAACTGCCCGCTCATCGCTAATAACGATCAGATCGACACCGATCTCGACACCAACGGCAACGCCTGCGACCTCGACGACGACAACGACGGCCTGTCCGATATCGAAGAGGATGCGATAAACACCGACCCGCTCGACACCGACACCGACGACGACGGCATCGACGACGCCACCGAAGTGGGCGACGATCCTCTGAACCCGCTTGACACCGACGGCGATGGCGACATCGACGCGCTCGATGACGATTCGGACGGCGACGGCATCGGCGACGATATCGAAGGGGTGACCGACACCGATGGCGATACCCTGCCCGACTATCGCGATACCGACAGCGACAACGACGGCATCGATGACGGCGACGAAGGGACCGGTGACACCGACGGCGACGGCATACCCGATTATCTCGATGAGGATGCCGACGGCGACGGCGTGAACGACGATACCGACAACTGCCGCCTGACGGGCAACGACGACCAGATCGATACCGATCTCGACGGCGACGGAGATGCCTGCGACACCGACGACGACAACGACGGAATCCTCGACAACGACGAAGAGGCCATCGATACCGACCCGCTCGACACCGACACCGATAACGACGGTATCGACGACCTGACCGAAGTGGGAAGCGACCCGACCGATCCGCTCGACACCGACGGTGATGGGGCGATAGACGCGCTCGACACCGATTCGGACGGCGACGGCATCAGCGACGCGGTCGAAGGGACGGTCGATACCGATTCGGACGGCATCCCCGACTTCCGCGACACCGATTCGGACAACGACGGGATACCGGACGAGGATGAAGGATCCGGCGATACCGACGGCGACGGCATACCCGATTATCTCGACACCGACACCGACGGCGACGGCGTGCTCGACGGGACCGACAACTGCCGCTTTGTGGTGAATGTCGATCAGATCGACACCGACAACGACGGCATCGGCGATGCCTGTGCCGGCGATATCGACGGCGACGGTGTCCTCAACGGCGACGACAACTGTCCCGCTGTCCCGAACGATACCCAGACCGATACCGACCTTGACGGTTACGGCAATGCCTGCGATGCCGACGACGACGAGGACGGCATCAGCGACATCGACGAAGATGCACTCAGCACCGATCCGCTCGACACCGACACCGACAACGACGGCATCGACGACGCCACCGAAGTGGGCGACGATCCGAACAACCCGATCGACACCGATACCGACGGAACGATAGACGCCCTCGACACCGATTCGGACGACGACGGCATCAGCGATCTGACCGAAGGAAATGTAGATACCGACGGTGATACCACTCCCGACTTCCGCGATACCGATTCCGACAATGACGGCATCGATGACGCCGACGAAGGATCTGCCGACACCGACCTCGACGGCATACCCGACCGTATCGACGACGATTCGGACAACGACGGTGTAGCCGATACCATCGACAACTGCCGCTTGGTGGTCAACGCCGGACAGGACGACAGCGACGGCAACGGCGTCGGCGACGCCTGCGACGGCGATATCGACGGCGACGGTGTTGCCAACGGCTCCGACAACTGCCCGAATATCGCCAACCCCGATCAGGCCGATTCGAACGGCAACGGCGTCGGCGATGCATGCGATACCGTGGAACCTGATGTGGATGTGGTCGACGAAGACACGGTCGATGAGGATCTGCCCGACGAAGATACGGTGGTCGAACCGGACGATGCTGTCGAGCCGGACAACGACACCGTGATAGAACCGGACAACGACACCGTCATCGCCGACGAAATATCGGCCGACGAAGACACCGTACTGCCCGACGATATCATCCCCGACGAAGATCTGGTCGACGAGGATACGACCGAGGTCGAGCCGGTCGACGACGGCACCACGATCCCCGATGATACGGTCGACGAAGATGACCTCATGACCGACGATGGCATGCCTCTTCCCGACGATCCGTACGGCCCGGAGGTGACCATACGCGGCGGCTGCGGTTGCAGCGTCGTGTTTTAAGGAGGGCAGGTCATGAAGAAACTCTTCCTCCCCCTGACCCTGCTTCTCCTCCTTGCCACCGCGCCGCTTCGTTCCGAGGAACCGCCGATCAACACCAAATCGTACACCCCCTCCCCCTTCACCCACGGCATCCTATCGACCCATGATGGTCAGATCATGGATTTCCTCGAGATGAATATGGGCTTGTCGCTCATGTACGGTCACAAGCCGTTGGTGCTCGAGTTCGCCGACAGCACCGGTACGACCACCCGCAACATTCTCGAACACAAATTCGAGGCCGACCTCTCATTCGCCATCGGTTTGTGGAAATATATCGATGTCGCCCTGAACCTGCCGATCAATCTCTACCACGGCGGCGAGGGGCTCTATAATGCGAAGATGCACGCCGCCGGCATCGGCGACATGGCCTTTTATCCGCGTGTCGGCTATACCTTTGAAAAGGACAAGGTGAGCATCGCCTTCATTCCCGAGGTCACCATACCGACCGGGCGGCAGGTCGACCGGCTCATGGGTTACGCCACCGCCACCTTCGTGCCGACCTTCGCGGTGTCGGCGAAACTGGGCGATTTCGGCATCGCCACAGACCTTTTCTATCGTCTTATGGATAAACGGGAACTGGCCGATCTCACGGCCGGCGACGAGGTCGGCTTCAAATTGGCCGGTCGCTACACCCCGATAACGCCGCTTGATGTCGAGGCCGAATTCATCGTCCGCACCGTGGCGACCAAATTCTTCAGTGCCTCGAACGCATTTTTCATCGACGGCAACGCCGGAGTCCAATACCGCATCCCCGAGGTCCCCGGGCTGATGGTGCACGGCGGCGCCGGTTGGGGTATGACACAGGGGTACGGACTGCCGATCGTCCGCGTATTCACCGGACTTGTCTACAACATTCCCGAAAAGGTCGAAGAACCGAAACCCGAACCTCAACCGGAGCCGAAGCCGGAACCGGTCGCTCCCCCGCCACCACCCGCACCCAAACCGGAACCGCCTAAGGACACCGACGGCGACGGCCTCATCGACACCGCCGACAAGTGCCCCGAAGCGGCCGAGGACAAGGACGGGTTCGAGGATGCTGACGGCTGTCCCGATCCCGACAACGACGGCGATACCGTACTCGATGAAAAGGACTCCTGTCCGACCGAGGAGGAGACGGTCAACGGCTTCATGGACGAGGATGGCTGTCCCGATAAGGCGCCCGAGAAGAAACTCGAGAAGATCGTCGTGACCGAAAAGGAGATCGAGATAAAGGATCAGGTCCTTTTCGCGCTCAACAAGGCCGACATCTCATCCAAGTCGTTCGCGATGCTCGACGAAATCGCCGCGGTGCTCATCGCCAATCCGAAGATAAAACTGGCCATCGAAGGGCACACCGACAACCTCGGTAAACCGGCCGCCAACAAGAAACTTTCTCAGGACCGCGCCAATTCGGTCATGAACTACCTCATCAAGAAGGGGGTCGACCCCGACCGGCTCACCGCCGAAGGCTTTGGGCAGGAAAGACCCATCGCCGACAACGCCACCAAACCGGGCCGCGAGGCCAACCGGCGAGTCGAATTCCATATCGTCAAGTAAGGTTCAGTCTCTTTTTTCTCTATCTTTTCCCCGGGTCGGAGGAACCGAATTTCCTTGCAAAGCCTTTTATTGTATGGTAGTAGGATAGGACTTTATGGTCTTGTTGAACGGTATGCTCACTCATGCGACAGCGCCTTGAAGAATTCTGCCGGAATAATCCCGGCGCTCAGAAAATAATTCACAGCCTCGGCAACAGCGCCGCCATAAAACTCCGTATCCTCCCTGATACCGATCTTCTTTTCCGCAAGGCGAAGGGGGGCCTCGAACTGACCGCCCATCCCTCTGTAGAGCGGGTCGAGATCGACATGGACATCGTTCTGCCCGCCGCAATGCTGGAGGACTTCCTTGCCGCCGCGCCGCAGACGGCCGACGCGATCATCCTGTTCTTCGCCGAAAACTACTACCACGAGAAGTACCGCCCCTATATCGAACTCAAGATACTGTCGGGTGTTTTCCGGCTGACGATGAAGGGATACTTGGGTCTCATCCCGCTGGGCGGCCCGGCGCTCATGAGCATCCTGCGCTCGAAAGGTTTCGGCTCCATCGGCGCGATAACTACGGCGCTTAAAGGGATCGCGAGAAAGTAGGCAAACGATAACGGACATAAAGAGGGCACCATGACCGAAAAAAACCTTCTGATCTACGAGAACGACAGCAAACACGCAAAAGCGCTCAAGAAGGCATTCGAACAGTTCGGCTTCACGGTCCACACCGCGCGGTCGGAGGACGAGATGTCGGGTCATCTCGGGTCGGGCGCGATCAACCTTTTCATCATCCGCGCCGAGAACCCCAACCTCGGCGGCTTCCTGCTGTGCAAGAAGATCCGCGAGATAGCCGAATACCGGCAGGCACCCATCATCCTCCTGTCGAGCGAAGCGACCGAACAGACCTTCGAGAAGCATCGTTCACTTGATTTCGCCGCCGATCACTATATGTCCCTGCCGACCGACACCGACTCCATCCTTGCGGCGGCGCACATGCTGCTCCCCTTCATTGACGGCGGCGAAGAGGCTGAGGAAGAAGGTGTCGCGGCCGCCCCCGCGGCGCAGACCGCAGCACCCGTCGACGACGGCAAAGCGGCGGCACTCGCCAAAGAGAACGAGACGCTGCGGAAAAAGATCGAGAAACTGGAGTCCGAATCCAAGAAACGCGCCGGGAATGCCGATGAGTCGATAGCCGTCAAGGCTGAGATGGAGAAGCTACAGGAAGAAAATGAGAAACTTTCGGGCGAATTGGGGGAGATCAAGGAGGCGCTGGCATCCAAGGCGGCGCAGGTCCGGGAACTCGAGAAAAGAATGGCCGGAGCCGATGAACTGTCGGCCGAGATGGATAAGAGCGCCGCACAGATAAAAGAGCTCCAGTTGGCCGTTAAGAAACTTGAAGTGGAACTGTCGGCCGAACAGGAGCGGCTACGGGCCTCCGACGAGGAAAAAACGCAAGTATCGCAAACGGTCGAACAGCTCAAGGCGCAGCTCAAAGAGGAATCGGAGCGCGCGATGAAGGGTGCTTCGGTACAGGCAGAAGAACTCAAGAAGAAGTACGACGAGGTCAAGGATGAACTCGACGACCTCAAGATAGTCAACAAGGAAATGAAGGACAAGGTCAAAACGGCCGAGAAGGACATGGAGAAGATGAAGGCGGAACACGATGCCTTCCTTGCCGAAAAGGGCGCCCTTGAAAAGAAAATAACCGACGCGGAGGCCGATGCTGTCAAACGGGTGCAAGAGGCGCAGGCCGCATTCGAAAAGAGGGAAAAGGATGCCTGCGAAGAGGCGTGCCGTCTGACCGAGGAACTCAAGGCAAGTTACGAAGAGAAGATGAAACCGTTGCAGGACGAGCTCAAGATCAAGACGGACAAGATAGAGGTGTTGCAGGCCGAGAAGGACAGTCTTGAGATCGATTCGGCGAGCGCCAAATACAAAGCCGGGCAGATGGAGAAGCAACACGAAGAGATGAAGGGCAAGCTTGAGGCGGCCGAGAAGGAACTGGGCGAACTGCGCGAGACGGTACTTCAATTCTCGACGATCAGCGATGAGCGCGACGCGGCCCACAAAGAACGCGACGAACTGACCGCGAAGCTGGTCGAACTCGAAAAGAAACACGACGAGGTCTTCGAAAAGGCGGCCGGGGCCGAGATGCAGATCACCGAACTGCAGACCCGCATAGAGGCGTTGGTGACCGATAAGGGGTCGCTGGAGAAAAAGGTCACCGAGTTGGAACTCGTCGCCAAAAAGATCACCGAACTTGAAAAAACGGTTTCCGCCAGAGATACCGAGATAACGAAGATACAGGAGGAGTCGGCCCGGCTGATCTCCGTCATCGAGGCGGTGAAGAAAGCGGTCGCATAACCGGATGCAGATAACACTCTCGCTCGACTTCGTGTTCGATCTGCTTGAGGAGTACGGACTCCTCGCGCGGGACAAGCGGGAGCTCTTCACCAACAAACGCGATTATTATGAAACACTTTACAAGAACCGCTTCAAAAAGGATCCGTTCGTCACCGATCTGGTCCTGTCGATGTTCCGCGAAGAGGGACTGGCGCTCGACGAAGAGAAGATGTTGAAGCTCATCGCGGGACGCGCGGGATGCGACTATATCGTCCCCGACCCGCTCAAGATAGATTCGCAATTGGTCATCACCATCATCTCCCTTCCCTACGGTCGCAAGCACCTGATATTGCCGCTTTACGAAGAGAATGGTTCGATCGTCGTGGCAATGGCCGACCCCTTCAGGATGGAGATCATCGACCAGCTACAGGCGACCGCCGGCAAACCGATCTCTCCGGTCGTCGCGTCGCCCACCAACATCGACAAGATACTGGGCGATGTGTTCGGTTTCAAAAAATCGATGAAGGCGGCGGCACAGGACAAGGTGCGCGACAACTACGCTTCGATAGAACAGCTCACCAGCATCTCCGAAGGGGGCCAGCTCGACGATAAGCACATCGTCAACGCGGTCGACTACATGCTGCGCTACGCCGTCGAGCAGGACGCGAGCGACATCCACATAGAGCCGAAACGCGACGAGACGCACATCCGTTTCCGGCTCGACGGCATGATGCACACGATCTACAGTTTCCCGATAGAAGCGCACACCTCGTTCCTCTCGCGGCTCAAGATGCTCGCCCGGATGGACATCGCCGAGAAACGACGCCCGCAGGACGGCCGCATCAAGTTGGTCCTCAACGAGACCCACGAGGTCGAACTGCGCGCCAGCACCATCCCGGTCATCTACGGTGAGAAGATGGTGCTCCGCATCCTGGAGTCGGGCCACTTCATCCGGCCGCTCGAGGAGATCGGGTTCGACGCTCCGCAGCTCGATGCGTGGCGCATCGCGATGAAGAAGGGCTACGGGATGCTGCTGGTCACCGGTCCGACCGGGAGCGGCAAATCAACCACACTGTATTCGACCCTCAAAGAACTCGCCCAGCCCGACATCAACATCGTCGCCATCGAGGATCCCATCGAGATCGTGATGAGCGAGATAAACCAGATGGGGGTGAACACCAAGGCGGGGATCACCTTCTCCACGGCGTTGCGTCACATCCTGCGGCAGGACCCCGACATCATCATGGTGGGCGAGATACGCGACAAAGAGACGGCCGACAACGCGGTGCAGGCGGCGCTCACCGGACATCTGGTCTTCTCGACGCTCCACACCAACGACACCGCCTCGACCGTCGAGCGGATGATAGACCTCGGCATAGAGCCGTTCCTGCTCGCCTCGATGCTGAGCGGGATACTGGCCCAGCGGCTTGTCCGCAAACTCTGCCCCTACTGCTCGTTCGAACGCGACATGACCGATGACGAGAAGGTGATGCTGAAACTCGCCACCGATAACCGTTATCGTATCAAAGATTCGGAGGGGTGCGTGAAGTGCCGCTTCACCGGCTACAAGGGACGTACCGCGATCATCGAATACATGCCGGTCGCCGGAAAGACCTCGCGGCTGGTCGCGACCCGCGCCTCAACCGACGAAATACGCCAGAACGCGATCATGGACGGGATGATAACCCTGCGCGATTCGGCCATCCGCAAACTGGCCGCCGGACAGACCTCGTTCGATGAGATCGTCAAAGCGCTCTACTTCGAATAGTTCCGAACAATTATTTCATCCGACGCGCAATCGACAGGCAGAGCGAGGCGTATGCGACGTAGGCGACGAAGGTGTACTTCCGTACATTGAGGAAGTCGAGGAGCGGCAACGATGCTATGCCGCCGAAGGTGCGTCGGTCTTACTGAAAAAGAGTGTTATTGCTGAGCGGCTTGATCGAGATACTCGGTCTTGATGATGTCCGACTTCGACATCTTCCAACCGTCGGCCGTCTTGACGAAGGTCGATATCATCTTGAGCCGGTTGTCGCGGAACTCGGGACCGCTCTTCTTCTTGGTCACCTGCGTGATCTCCACCGCCGCCTCTTTTTCCTTATACTTGAGAATCTTCGTCGACTCGACGGTCACCGCGAGGTCGTAGGTCGCGAACATCCCTTCGAGCATCTTCTGGGTCCCTTCATAAAGCGGACTTTCAGGATCGATGGTCGCCATGTACCCGGCAAGATCCTCGGTGTTCATCGCGTTAGCGTTCCGTTCCACCGTCTGCAGGAGCAGATTGCGGTCGTGGTCCGCCTTGCTATCGGAGCAGGCGCTGAGGCTGATAAGCGACACAAAAGCGATACCGATAACGATACGGCGCATGGGTTTTCCTCCCCTTGATAAATCGGGTCGATGGTAGCGGGTCTGATGCGCGACGTCAAGTTTCACGACCGCTTTCGTTGACAGCGCCGCCGTCGTCGGGTATTCTGGCGTGATGTTCTTTCGGGGGTACCCATGAAATTGTCCCTTCTTCTCGATCCGCGGCTGATACGGATCGGTGTGCCATGCAACAGCTATGCGACGGCGATGCGCGCGGTGCTCGATCCGATCCGGCGCAACTATTCGTTCGAGGTATCGGGCGAGGCGATCGAGGCGGCGCTCATGAAACCGGGCGAGACCTGCGAGGACCGCATCGAAAACGGTATCGCGGTAACCCGCGCCAGCATCCCGCATCTGCCCGATCTGCTGATAGCGTTGTTGGTTCCGGCGGCCCCGGTCACGGCGCGCGAAGGCGAGGTGCGGCTGTTCGTACTGCTCCTGTCGGGAAGCGAAACGGCCGACCAGTCGCTCAAGGTGGGCGAGTCCTTCATCCGGCTCGCGAACGATAAGACGCTTTTCCAGTCGCTCCTCACGGCGCAGAGTCCGAACGAAATGATCGACTGCATCGCACAGGCCGCCATCGCGGTGCCCAGCGAACTGACCGTTTCGACCGTCATGCTCCGCGAGGTGCTGACCGTATCCCCCGAAACGACGCTGCGGGAACTGCTGGCGCTCCTCTGCACGCGTCACGCCACATTTATCACGGTGGCCGATGCGCAGGGGAAGTTCCTCGGCGAGATACACCTCGAGGACATCCTGCGGCTCGGGTTCCCCGATTACGCGTTCCAACTCGGCAGTCTCAATTTCCTTTCGTCGTTCCAGCCGTTCTCGGAACTGCTGGACAAGGGGCTCGGCACCACCGCGGATCGCATCATGAAGAGTCCCCCCTACCGGCTTTCCCCGGACAGCGGCGTGGCCGAGGCGGTCTTCGAGATGGTCAACCATCATCACCGGAGCGCCGCAGTGCTCGGCCCCGGGAACACGGCGGTCGGCGTACTCAATACGACCGACCTGCTGCGAAAACTTTTCAATCTCGTCTGAACGGAGGGCGGCATGTCGTACCAGATGCTTTTCGCCGTCGTTTCGTTCGTGGTGCTGTTCATCCTGATATCGACCGAGAAGTTCAACAAGACCATACTTGCGCTGTTCGGCGCGTTCCTGTTCATCTCCATCGGCATCATCCCGCAGGAAAAGGCCTTTCTCGCCGAGGACTGGAATGTCATCTTCCTCCTCATCGGGATGATGATCATCGTCGGCATCACCAAACATACGGGGCTGTTCCAGTTCGTCGCGGTCAAGATGGTCAAATGGGCCAAGGGGCGGCCCTTCGTCGTCATGATCTACCTCTGCCTGGTCACGGCGCTGTTCTCCGCACTGCTCGACAATGTCACCACGGTCCTCATACTCACCCCGATAACGATACTGGTCACGGTCGAACTCGGCCTCAAACCCATCCCCTTCATTATCGCCGAGGCGATCTCATCGAATGTCGGCGGCACCGCGACGCTCATCGGCGATCCGCCCAATATCATGATCGGTTCGGCGGTCGGGTTGTCGTTCATGGATTTTGTCGTGAACCTGACGCCGGTGGTGCTGATCTGTCTTGCTCTGTTCATCGGGATGGCGTGGTTCTTCTGGGGCCGCACGATGTATGTATCCAACGAACGGCGCGCCCGGGTCATGGAGTTCGACGAATACAAGTTCCTGCAGGATCGTCGCCTGCTCATCGTCTCGCTCACGGTGCTGGGACTGGTCATCGTCGGGTTCCTCGTCCACAGCCTCATTCATCTTGAGGCGGCCACCATCGCCATGGCGGGCGCGTCTCTGCTGATGCTCCTGTCGGGCAAGCACGAGGTCGATAAATTCTTCGAAGAGGTCGAGTGGGGAACGATATTCTTCTTTCTCGGCCTGTTCATCCTCGTGGGAGGACTCGTCGAGGTCGGCGCGATAAAGAAACTGGCCGAGTTCTTCCTGTCGCTCACCGGCGGCGACATCAAGAACACCACGCTCCTTATCCTGTGGGTGTCGGGGCTTTTCTCCGGGGTGGTGGACAACATCCCCTATGTCGCGACGATGATACCGCTCATCAAGGAAATGGGTACCGCCGATCCGGCGCTCGCCGGGAATGCGGCGCTCCTCCTGCCGGTGTGGTGGGCGCTCTCGCTCGGGGCGTGTCTCGGCGGCAACGCGACGCTCATCGGCGCGTCGGCCAATGTCGTTTCGGCGGGATTGTCGGCGAAAAGCGGGTACCCGATATCGTTCCTCGAATTCACCAAATACGGCGTGGTCATCACCCTCGCCCACCTCGCCGTCTGCACCGTCTATCTCCTGATCGTCTATTTCTAGATCACTAACCGCCCGAAAAACTTTACGAACGGCGCCCCCGCGGTATAATCGGCCCGCTTTTGGATCACGGGGGATCCCATGAAGAAAGTAACCTTGCCGGATCTACTTAAGAAAAAGGGCGCCGCACCCATCGTCATGACCACCTGCTACGACGCCTCGTTCGCCCGGCTCGCCGAGAATGCGGGTATCGAAACGCTGCTGGTGGGCGACAGCCTCGGCATGGTGATAAAGGGCGAAGAGAGCACCCTCGGGGTCGCCCTCGATGAGGTCGCTTACCATATCCGCGCGGTCCGCCGCGGCGCGCCGTCGCCGTTCCTCATCGCCGACATGCCCTTCGGCAGTTATCAGGCGTCGGTCGAAAAGGGAGTGGAAAGCGCCGTCACCCTCATGAAGGCGGGGGCCGAAGCGGTCAAGGTCGAAGGGGGAAGTGAGGTCGCACCGCTGGTCGAGCGGCTCACCTCGTTCGGCATCCCGGTGGTCGGCCATGTCGGGCTCACCCCGCAGTATGTCAACCTGTTCGGCGGCTACCAGAAGCGCGGGAAAAGTCAGGCGGAAAGAGAACTTATCGCCGAAGGAGCGCGCAAGCTCGAACGGGCTGGCGCCGTCATGATAGTGCTGGAATCGATCCCGCCCGAACTGGCGGCCGCGATAACGGCCGAGGTCGCCGTCCCCACCATCGGCATCGGGGCGGGCCCTGCGACCGACGGTCAGGTGCTGGTCATCTACGATCTGCTCGGGATGAACGGGAGTTTCAATCCCTCGTTCCTTAAGAAATATCTCGATATGGACCGGCTGGTCACTGCGGCGCTCGAAGAGTACCGCGACGAGGTCCGCACGGGCCGTTTCCCGCCGCGCCGGAATAAATCCTGACGCACCGTTGTTCAATGTGCGAAAAATGCTCTATTCTTGATACGGAGGTCACTGCATGACGGAACTGATCACGGTAACCGGGGTGTCGAAAAGTTATGACCGCATCCGGGCGGTCGAAGGCGCCTCGTTCACTCTGCGCAAGGGTGAGATCCTCGGCTTCCTCGGCCCCAACGGCGCCGGGAAGACCACCGCGATGAAGATGATCACCGGCTACATGCCGGCCGACACCGGCGAGATCCGCGTCCACGGGAAGAACATTGTCGACGACCCGATCGCGGCGCGCAACGCCATCGGCTATCTGCCCGAGAACAATCCGCTCTACACCGACATGACGGTCGAGGAATACCTCACCTTCGTCGCCGAGATGCGGGGGGTGGCCGATCCCGAGGCGGCAAAGAAGCGGGCGATGGAACGGTGCGCGATAGTCGATGTCCGACACCGCATCATCGGCCATCTTTCCAAAGGCTACCGGCAGCGGGTGGGACTCGCGCAGGCGATCATCCACGATCCCGAGATACTGATACTCGACGAACCGGCCAACGGACTCGATCCGATCCAGATAACCGAGATCCGCGGCCTTATCCGCGACCTCGGCCGCGAGAAGAGCGTCATCCTCTGTTCGCACATCCTTTCGGAGGTCGAGGCGGTGGCGAGCCGCGTCATCATCATCAATCAGGGGAAGATCGTGGCCGACGACACGCTGGAGAACCTCAAAGAGCGCTCCAGCGGTCACAACATCTTCCGCATCGAATTCCTGACGGCCAAAGATGAACGGGCGGTCGCCGACACGCTGGCGAAGATCCCGGGCGTCGCGGCGGTCAGCCGCGTGGCGAACGATACCTTCCGCGTGAAGACCAAAGGGGAACGCGAGACGGGCAACCAGATATTCCGCACCGCCGTGACGCAGAACTGGGACCTCGCGCAGCTTCATCTCGAATCGCGGTCGCTCGAGAACACCTTCCTGTCACTTATCGAAGGAGGCAACTCATGAGAAGTACGCTGACGATATTCCGCAAAGAGATGCTCGGGTATTTCAACTCGGCTATCGCCTACATCTTCTTCACGCTGTTCCTGATACTGCTGTCGTTCCTTTTCTTCCGCATCTATTTTTTGCAGGGGATCGTGTCGATGAACGACTTCTTCAGTGTCATGCCGTGGGTGTTCCTCATCTTCGTTCCGGCCGTCACGATGAAGTCGTGGGCCGAAGAACGGAAAAGCGGTACGATGGAGGTGCTCCTCACCATGCCGGCGCTCGACACCGAACTGGTCATCGGCAAATTCCTCGCCGGCGCGGCCTTCGTCGGGATCGCGATACTGCTGACGCTCATCGTTCCGCTGCTTGTCGCGTCGACCGGACCGCTCGACTGGGGAACCGTCGTGGCATCCTACCTCGGGGCGCTGCTGCTGGCCGCCGCCTATGTCGCCATCGGCAATTTCGTGAGTTCGCTCACCGGTAACCAGATAACGGCCTTCCTCTTCACCGCCGTGATACTGTTCCTTCTCCTCATCATCGGGACCGAGCCGGTCTATTCGGTCTTCCCGAACGTCATCGCCGAGGTGGTGCGGAACTTCTCGCTGAACTACCACTTCCAGAGCATCGGCCGCGGCGTGATCGATTCGCGCGATCTGCTGTTCTACGGGTCGGTCATCGGGCTGTTCGTCTATTACAATGTCAAGTCGCTTGAAGCGCGCAACTGGTAGGAGGGACGCCATGAAAAGAAGAAAGATAGACGCCCTCATCGCCATCGTCCTGGTCACCGGCATCGTGCTGTTCGCCAATATCCTCTCCTCCTACTGGTTCTTCCGGCTCGACCTCACCCGCGGTAGTATCTATACGGTGAGCGATTCGACCAAGAAACTCCTGACCGAACTCAAGTCACCCATCCACCTCAAGTTCTACATCTCCGACGAACTGCCGCCGCGCGTCCTGCCGGTCAAGCGCGATATCCTCGACATCCTCAAGGAGTTCGAGAACTACGGCAAAGGGAATGTCGAACTCTCCATCCTCGTTCCCGAAAAGGACCTGAACATCGAGGAGGATGCCAAGAAGGCGGGCATCGAGAAGGTGAACCTCAATGTCATCGGCAAGAACAAGGAAGAGGTACAGGCGATCTACATGGGTATCGCCGTTTACTATCAGGAGAAAAGCGAGATATTGCCGGTCGTGATGGGGATCAAGGATCTCGAATATCAGCTGACCAGCGCCGTCATCAAACTGACACGCGAGAAGCAGGATACCATCGTCTTCCTCAATAAAGAGGTGAAACTGCCCGAAGGACTCGACCCGCAGATGATGGCGCAAATCCAGAATCAGTTGCCGCCGAGTCATTCGATCACCAAGGATACGATGGCGGTGGCGCAGGCGCTCCGCGAACAGTATGCAGTGGAAGAGGTTCAGCTCAAAGACGGCGATCAGCTCCCCGCCGGGACGAAGGTGCTCGTCATCCACGAGGCCGACAATCTCACCGACTGGGAGAAATATGTCGCCGACCAGTTCGTCCTGAACGGCGGATCGCTCGTCATCCTGCAATCGGGCATCAAATTCCAGCAGCAGATGATGGGACAGGAACGGCGCATCAACTACGGCAACATGCTCGAATCGTGGGGGCTCAAACTGCAGGGCAACATGGTCTTCGACGCCTACAACTTCCCGGCGCTCATCCCGTCGGGGAACATGCGCTATCTCCAGCCCTATCCGCTCTGGATAAAGGTGGGCGACAAGCAGATGGCGCCCGAATTGCCCGGTTTCCTGCGCGAGATCGGGACGCTCGCCTTTACCTTCAGTTCCTCTATCGATGTGACGGAAAAGGAGGGGGTGACCTACACCATCGTCGCCAAGTCGTCCGGTAAGAGCTGGGAACAGAAGGGCGCCGTGATGGGAATGCCCGACCAGATAACCGAACCGCCGTCGAGCGACTTCAAGACCTTCAACCTCGCGGTCCTCGCGTCGGGGCTGTTCCCCAGTTCGTTCACCGCCGGGGCGCTCCCCGCAAAAGCCGATGCCGCGACCTTTGCCGCGAAAGGCAAGACGCCGGGGCAGGTACTCCTCATCGGTACGCCGGAGTTCATACTCGACCGCAACATACGCAACTTCCAGAGTAACGGGATGTTCTTCATCAACATGATGGACCACCTCACCAACTCGACCGAACTGGCGGGCATCCGGTCGCGCGATCAAGGGTATGTCTTCATCGACGCCGACATCACCGACGCGAAAAAGGAGATCATCCGGTGGACCGGCACCCTGCTGATGCCGCTGTTGGTCATCCTTTTCGGTATCATACGGATGATGATGAGAAACAAACGGTCAGGGAGGGTCTGATATGAGCAAGCGCAATATCATACTGTTCGTCGTGCTGGCGTTGCTGGTCGGCGGGTTTATGCTGAAGGGCTACCTCGACGATCAGACGGTGAAGAAGAACATCGAATTGGAGAACAAGTCGCTCTTACCCGGCCTGACGAAAGATCAGATAATGGAACTGAAGATCGCCGATACTGAGAAGAACACCACCGTGACGCTCGCCAAGATGGGCGATCAGTGGGTGGTGAAGGATAAGGATAATTTCCCGGCCGACAAGACGCTGGTCGATAAGGCGGTCGAGGCGCTGCCGAAACTCCGCTTCGGTCACAAGGTGGGCGAGTTCACCGAGGAATCGAAACAGAAATACGGTTTCGACAAGGCGGTCGAGGTGACGGTGCAGGGAAAGACCATCGTCATGGGCCAGCCCGCCGGTGCGCGTCTACCAATCAAGTTCGAAAACGCGATATACCTGTCGCCGACGAACGACCGGGCCATCTTTGCCCGTTACGACGGCGAATGGCGCGAACGGAAACTCTTCCCCGGACAGGAACCGGCCGACGTGATAGCGGTGAAACTGGCGGTCGCCGGTCAGCCCGAGATCACGGTGACGCTTGACGATAAGGGCGAGGCGACGGTGGCCGGCATCACCGGCGCCGACGCGCAGAAGGCGAAGTCGCTCCTCACCGCCATCGGCGGCCTGCGGGTCAGTTCCTTCATCGACACCCCGCCGGTCACGGTCGGCGAGGTCGAGAAGGACAAGAAGATGGAGCCGCTGGCAAAAGGTATCGTAACCGTATCGTTCAAGAACGGCGCGACCGCGACGCTGGAACTGGCCGGTCTGAAGCTCAAAGATAAGCCCGACTACCTCATCAGCAAAGGGGGCCGCGTCTTCGGCCTTTCGGAATACTATTACAACAAACTCGCCAAGCCCGATCTCATGCCCGGCTCCCCCACCGCGCCCAAAGCCGCTGTAGGCAAGCCGGTCAAGAAGTAAGCATCCTCAATTCGTCGGCGTAAAGGTCAGATCATTCCCCGAAAAGATCAGGGTCGTCGTCGCGCCCGGTTCAGCCCCTTCATTGAATGCATCAATGATCAACTCACCGGTCAAATATCCGTATACCATCGCTCCATCGAACCATTCGGCCTGCGAGATGGTCGCCATGAGGTTCAAGGTCGTCATCGCAAGCGGTGGCTGAAGGGTCACCGTCGCCGGGAACGTAGTGCCGACCTGCGTCCGGGAAAGCCGGACCCGGACATATTGTGATGAATTCGCCTCGCGGTAGATGTTCACATCGATGAAGGATTTGCTCGCCACGAACGCCTGCGGGGCGACGAAGGTATCAGGCGGTTCGCCTACGAGGGTCACGATGACGGCCTCCCCTTCAAGGATATTCGCGCCGCCCCCCCACGGTTCAACGGTGTGATCGTAGGTTATCGACGAAACGGTCGGATAGGCGGCATCCTCGTCGGGCATCCCGTCGTCGGTGGGAAGCGTATCGGGTTGAACATCGTCGGGAACGGTATCATCAGACTGCGCCTCATCGGGAACGGTATCGTCGGGCTGCGCCCCATCGGGAAGCGCATCATCAGGCTGTGCACTGTCGGGAAAGGCGCCATCGGGCTGGGCCTCGTCCGGTTGTGCACCGTCGGGCAGGACATCGTCGATCAGCGCACCGTCGTTCTGTTCGTCGTTCTGCGCGGTATCGTCGTCGGTCACCGCCGCTTCATCATTCTGGGGCGCCGTGTCGTTCTTTGATTTGATGTTGTTGTCGCAGGCGATCAAAAAGAACGCCGCGAACAGGACGATAACGCCATACTTGCTCATAGTTCCCCTCCCGTCTCTTTTACAGCACGCCGCCCCGCTTACGGAGGCCGGAGCGCGCCTTGGCGATGGTGTACTTTAGACCGCCGACAACGAGTGAATCGATGAGTTGATGCCAGCGGTAGAACAGGCGGTAATACTTCCCGCGCAGGGAATCGGCCGCCGCGAAACCGTATTTCTTGTCGAGATATTCCTGTTCGGCGCGATGCTTCGCGTCTATCTCCGCGTCGGGCGTCTTCTGCGCTTCGTGGACGCGGAACGCGCCGAGAAAGGCGTCGGTGCGGTAAAAGCGCGCCGGTCCCTCGTTCCGAAGCAGCGCGAGGATGAGGTCGTCGTCCATCAGCCGGTGGAGCTTCTCGTCGAACCGACCGAACCGTTCGTGCGCCGCGCGCCGCCAGAAAAGCGCCTGATTGTAGCTGTCGAGATTCTCGTAGGAAAAATGGGGCGTCCGCGCCTTGAGCGCATAATGCGACCGGATGGAACGACCCGCCTCATCTATCGTTATCCAGTTGCCGTAAACCACCGTGATCTCGGGATCGGCCTCGAAGATGAGCGCCGCCTCGGCAAAGGCGCCCGGCAGGTAGTGATCATCGGCGTTCATCCAGCCGAAGATGTCGCCGGTCGCCTGCGCGAAACCTTTATTGAGGGCGTCCGACTGGCCGCTGTCGCGCTCCGATACGAACGCGGTGACCAGCGGCCCGAAGCCCTTTACCACCTGTGCCGTATCGTCGGTGGAGCCGCCGTCGCGGATGATGACCTCGACGGCAGGGTGGTTCTGCCCCGCGATGGAGCGCAGGGCGTCGCCGATGAAGCGGCCTTGGTTCAGCGACGGTATGACTATGGAAAAGCGGAGCATCGGTGCGTTACTTACACTTGCCCGAGGAGCACTTGGAACCGGGGCATTCGCTGTCGAAGTTGCACTTGCCGTCGGGGGCGTTGGAGCATTTGCCGCTGTTGCACTTGGCCCCTTTGCCGCCGCAGTCGGAGTCGAAACTGCACTTGGAGCCGGCCGAATCGGCGCAGGCGCCCGAGTTACACTTGACGCCGGGGTGGCAGTTCGAGTCGAAGCTGCACTTGCCGTAGTCGCCCGCGAAGGCGGTGAAGGCGCACAGCACGATGATCGCCGCAAGGATGCGTTTCATGGGTTCCTCCCTATTAATTGAACGGTGAACGGAAGGAGTATAACGCGGGAAAAATAAAAAGCACTAAAACAGGATCGAGCACCCGCAACCGGTACCGTTCGGCTTGGCGGTGTCGGCATCGACCGGCGTCTGCTCGTCGGGCAAAATCGTGTCGATGTCCTCTACGGCGCTGTCCACCGATTCGTCGACCGTTTCGTCAGGACCTTCAGCATCGCTCAGGTCAGGTTGCGTGGTGTCGGTGTCTGCTTTGGTATCGGTGACGGCAGTGTCTTCATCGGGTTGGGTATCGGCCGCATCGGTGGTGACAGTATCGGTGTCTTGCGGCATGCCGTCGTCGGTGGTCATGGTATCGTCGGATATCACCGTTCCGTCATCGACCGGTGCGACATCGACGGTGTATTCGTCAGGCATCGCTTCGTCGATTGGTTCGATGGAGTCGGTGTCGGGAACAACCGCCGCATCGTCCGGTTCGACCACGGTGTCGGTTATGATTATGACCGTGTCGTCTTCGGTCAACAAGGATTCGTTTTCGGTGAGGAGGACATCGTCGTCCGGAGCGATGGTGTCACTTTCGGTGAGAAGAACATCGTCGTCGGGCGTGACTGGGTCTTCGTCGGGGAGTATGTATTTGGCAAGGTAAGGGCTATCCTTGCCACCTGCTATGGAAAAACTACCGCCAGCATATATGTTGCCGTTTGCATCGCTTGCAATGACATTGGCTCCAGCATTCACACCAGAGCCCATGCCTTCCCATGATACACTGTCCCATTTAGCGATATGGTTTGCCAATACACCGCCCGCAGAAGTGAAATCTCCACTGGCATAAATAATGCCATCACTATCAATAAGGATTTCTTCAACCCAACTATTCATACCGCTTCCTAGCGCGCTCCAAGAAAAACCATTCCATTTTGCAATTCTGTTTACTGATACGTCGCTAGCTGAGGTGAAACATCCACCAACATATATTATGCCATTCCCATCTAATGCGAGGGCAGATACGGTACAATTCACACCGGTGCCTAAAGAACTCCAACTTGTGCCATCCCATTTAGCTACATAATTTGCCGACACATCGCCTGCGGTAGTAAAATATCCCCCTGCATAAAGAATGTCGCTGTCGTCTATTGCCAAGGCATATATTGTAGCGCCTTCTGTGGCAACCGTTATACCGCTATCTAGTGCTGCCCAATTATCCCCATCCCATTTAGCAACCCCATTTACCGAGATACCTTCTGCGGTCGTAAAATCGCCACCTGCATAGAGATCATCATTGCTGTCGATTGCGAGAGCTTTTACCGCATCATTCATGCCTTCACCAAGAGAATCCCATGTGTTACCATTCCATTTAGCGATATGGTTCGCTAACACACCTCCTGCAGAAGTGAATTCGCCACCTGCATAGAGATTGCCACTACTATCAACAGTAAGGTAGTAAATTGAATTGTTCATTCCATCCCCCAGTGGTTCCCAAACACCGGTCGATATATGGAGTCGTGCAATTTTGTTTGCCAAAATACCACCAATGAAGGTAAATTTACCTCCCACATAAAGATAATCACCGGACCTCACCATCGCGTATACATAATTATCGGCCTCCATTGACACCCACCGTTCATCGCCGGGAACGGCGTAGCGAGCTTCGGGCTCGTCGAGGTCGAGCGCAACTGGCTCTTGCTGTTCCCACGCGAATTCGGGCGGTGTGAGGTTGGCGTTGGCTGGCCCGTCGGCCGTCGGCATCTCGCCGCCACAAGAGGCAAGAACAAGCGCAATGAGTGTAAAAAGTATGTTCCGCATGGCCCCGCCCCCGGTTCAATGAAAGATATTCTGCTGGATTTAATCAGAAAACGGGATGATTGTCAAATAGAAGAAATGAGTAGCTAGAACACCACCGAGCACCCGCAACCGTCACTGCCGTGCTTGACGATGGCGTCCTCGTCGGTCTCGACAAGGGTATCGGGCTGTGCGGTATCGGGGATGACGGCGGAGGTGTCATCGACGACCGGTTCCTCTTCGGCGATGAGCGAATCTTCGTCGGAGATGAGGTCGTCGTCGGGCGTTTCCTCTTCGACATCGACCGAGAACTTCTTGACGCCGAAAGCGCCGTTCTTGGCGATGTAGAGCAGTTCGATGGCCTCTTTTGTATGGTAGGGGTTGAACTTCTCCTTGAACTCGGCGCCGTCACGGACCGGTTTCCCGTCACGGTACCAGATGAGGTGGAAGTAGTCATCGGCGTTGGTGACGGTGAACTCCAGCGGGGAATTACCCGGTATCCATTCCTCGTATTCGACCTCCGGATCGGGGGCGGCGACGGTATCGGGGCCGAGTATCGCCAGCGCCGTATTCTTGGTGAACTGCCGCTGGAGGAATCCTTCGACGGTCGATCCGGCGGCCACTTCGCCTTTTGCGGTGATGAGCATCGTTTTGCGGTCGGCCGAGAGCATGGCGTCGTCGATGACCGGTACTTCGGAATCGAAGAGATAGCCGAGTTCTTTTGCCGGCATCACGAACCGGAGCCGCGCCGTCTGCGCCGTCGGCAGGAAGTTGACGATCTCGGCCTGCGCCGTGACCGACACGCCGTTGCCGCCGATGTAGAGCGAGGTCGTTTCGCTCGCGGTGTAGTTCACCCAGAAGTTACCGAGCGGCATCGAGGGGAATCCCGCCTTCTCGCCTTCTTTGTCGGGATTGCACTCCGCATCGTCGGCGCAGAGATAGCTGAAGGAGGTGGTCGCGGTCTCGATATCGTGATAGATGGGCCGGATACCCCAGTAAGCCTCGCCCGAACTGGCGGCGCTCTTGGTCTGGGTGAAGATGATCTCCTGCGGCGCGAAGAGGCCGGTGCCGGGGATCACCTCGGTGCCCGCATCGAAATGATAGTAGCGGTCGCGGTGGGCATGGCCCGCGAAGTAGATCGGCGGCCGCGGGAATTCGGGGAGCATCGCGCCCAACAGCCGCGTGCCGGTGTTGTAGGTGCCGCTCTCGGCGAATATAGTGTCGAGGATGTTACTGTCATAGGCGGTCGTCTCGATGTTCCATTCCTCGTCGACGAAGGCCCCGATGATGCGGTTGGCCGGATATTTCTCCATCGCGGTGAACTCGAAGCCGCTCTCGACCATGCCGATGGGCAGTTGGTGCGAGAACATCATCGCCACTTCGCCCACGCCGATCGATTCGGTCGCCCAGAGGAGCTGCGGGTCGGAGAGAAAGCCGCCGTAGTTGCTGACCGGCGCGGCGCCGTTGTCGCCGATGCCGATCGGGTCGCCCGATGCGCGGCGTTCCGGCGTGCCGTCGTAGGTGTTGAGCATCATGAGCGTCTTGCCGAATATCTTGGAAGAGGAATAGGTGGGGCCGATGAAGGCGCGCCAGTAGTTGAGCCCGTCGCGTTCCAGCGGCGTGGAGAAGTCGTTCTCGTTCTCGAACTTCGCGTAGCCGTCGTGGTTGCCCGGCACGCCAAAGAAGGGTATCTCGGCACGGTCGAGGAACTGGACGATGTCCTCGTATTCGCGCTGATGGTTGATGCCGAACACCAGATCGCCCAAACAGGCGATGAAGTCGGTGTCCATCGCGCTCATCTGTGCGATGGCGATGGCGATGATCCCCTGCTGACGCGAATAGTCGAGCAGGCCGTCGGAGAAGCCGGGATATTCGTGGTTGTTCCAGTTGAGGTTAATGTTCTTTTTCGATTGCAGGTCCTCTATCTGCGGGTCGGCCCAGATAGTGAAGGCGATCCGTTTCTGGGGAATGAAGCCGACGCCGTTGGATACGGTTACCGGAAGCCCGTTGATGACGGCGTGCAGATCGTAAACACCGTGCGGCAGCAGGTAGGGGACATTGAAGAAGAAACGGGTGACGTTGTTGCCCGCCGGGAGGTATGACTGTGGGGTGATCGAGAGGAACGGGGTGAAGGTCCCGCCGATATCCTTGCCGATCTCAATGTGGTCGAGCGCGGTCCCCTCACAGGCGGCGAAAACGGTCAGTTCGCTGTCGTCGCGGGTGACCAGCGCCGGGGCACCGGGGGCGGGGTAGAGCACCATCCCGACGCGGCCGTTCTCGACCGGGAGCGTCTGTTCGAACTGGATGTAGTTGGGGAAGAGCGGTGTCGCGATGGGATAGCCTTCAAGCGAGACGAACGAGTCGCCGGCGCGAAGCGTCAGGGAAAAAAGAATTGCGAAAGCGCACGAAGCGGCTAGCCGAAAGGTCATTGCTACCTCACCTCAAGTTCACGAAAGCATAACAATTGTCAAGAGAAAGGCAAGGAAAATAGACCGGAGTGTCAGTTCAGAACGGACCGTTTACAGAATAAGGGCGCACCCGCAACCGGTGTCTTTGTGCGTATACCCGCCGTCGGGCGGAATGTAGTCCCAATCGGTCGAACCGTAATCGGGGGCGGGATGGTCCTCGTCTTTCGGGCTGAAATCGTAGGGGATGGTGACATCATCGTCAGGCAGATCGGGATCGGGCTGTTCGGCCGAGTCGGGCTGGCCGTCGTCCGGATCCCCGGCGTTGTCGGTATCGGGCGGGGTGATATCACTGTCGGGAGTACCGTCGGGCGCTTCACATTCCACGGGGTTCTCGCTGTTGAACAGATAGCCGGTGGGGGGAAAACGCTCCTCCTTGCCGTCATTGAACGAAACGGTGAAGAAATAGGAGGCGCATTCGGCCGCCGTAACGGGACCGCTCCACGCGCCGCGGGTGTCGGTGCCGAAGGTGTTTTCAAGGGCCGTCGGTACGCTGTCGATGGTGACCTTCGCCGTGTGGACCGGCGAGACGGACTTGACGACGATACCGGCCCGCAGGGTGTCGTCAATGAACAGCGCGCCGGGATAGAGACGCCCCGCCTGCGATCCGGCGCCGAAATCCTGCGTCCAATAGTGGCGCCAGCAGTTCTCCCCGGCATGATAACCGACCCCCAGCGAGGTGTTTGTCGGCGTGCAGATGTTCGTGCGGTGTCCCGGAGAATTCATCAACTGACACAGAGAACTCCCGGCAAGCTCGTTGCCGGCGGCAAGATTCTCGGCGGTCGTGTTCGCGCCGAACAGAGCGATCCGCTCAACCCAGTAGGTGCCGGTGCACTGGGTCGAATCGCACGGTTGGTCGGTGCAGGCGGTACCGGCCACACAGGTGACCTCGTCGCCCGCAAGGGTCAGAACGCAGCAGGTATCGTGCTGGAAACAGGGGGTGTCGTTGAGATGTTTGCTGAACCAGCGGGCGGCGGTCGAGAGCTTAAGGTCGAGCGATAGTATCGGCAGACTGGCGCTTGCGCCGCATTCGAGTGCGGGGGTGCCGCAGTCGTAGCCCATCCGGGCGAGATTGGTGAAGTAATGCATCGCCAGTTCCTTGGGCGTCATCACCGCGAGATCGAGTATCGGAACGACATAGGTGACCGATCCCTCGTCGGGCCGCCACTGGTCGTTGACCACCTGCGCCGGCAGTATCAGCGCGGCAAGAACAACCGTAACGCCGATGATCATTCTCATGGGATCCTCCCCTATTGAACGGCCCATCATAGCACAGGCGACGGAAAAGAACAAAAAAAGGACGGCGCGTGGACACCGAATAGATATGTATGGGTAGAATGAAAATCGTAAGAGGTCAGGTTGGTGCCTCGTAACAATAGGATGGAGGAAGGTCATGAAACGGATGGTTTGTGTGATCGGCGTGCTGTTGCTCGGCACGACGTTGTGCGCCGCATCGTCGAACGCGGCTTCCGAGCGTCTTCTCGCGCTCGACCTGTTCCTGCTGAAACCGGCCCAGATGGAGATGCTCATGAAGCTGACCGCCCCGCAGCCGCAGGTGCGGATGGAACGGTTCGGTACGTTGACGCTTCGTCCCGTCCCGGCAAAGCCGCAGGAACAACTCTCTCCCGAACAGGCGATGATGCGGCTGTCGCTCATGGCCGAAAAGATGACCATCGATCCGGCGGTGGGACTGCCCGAATCGATGTACGGATCGGCGGCCTCCGGCGGTAGCGGTGAAGAGGGCTCCGGCGACGGCAAGCCGAACCTTCAGCAGGTGCGGCTCCAACTCCAGCTCACCGCCGACAAACTGATCGTCGATCCGGCGGTCGGTCTGTCCGAATCGTTCTATCAGCCGTCGGCGATGCCGCAGGCTTCACCGACCGCCGCGCAACGGACGGCGTGCGGCGCCGATGCGAAGTGCGCCAGCCTGCGCAACAGCGGCATGGACCGCGTATCGGGGAACCGGTTCGAGAACGGACCCGATGACCGCGCCTATCAAGGCGGCGGTGCGATGGGCGGTGACCGTTCTTCGCTGAAAAGCTCCGTGATGCAGGAACTCCGGATGCGTGCCCTCCGCTCACCGGTATCGAGTCCCGACAGTCCCTACGACGACGTGAATTAGTCCCCTTCCCCACCACCCGCTCATATCAAGCAGACGGCGCCCCGCTCGGGGGCGCCTTTCTTTTATAATTGTCCGGCAATACTCATAAAAAAAGTCTCGCAAGGAAATTGCTGAACATATGTCCGGTTTATATGCCGGAGGGTGCGCCATGTGCCGGGTCCTTATCGTCGAAGAGAACGCCGATCTGCGGGAAATGCTCTCGTTCATCCTGAACGAACAGCGTTATACCGTACGGACGGTCGACGACGGGTGCCGGGCGCTCGACGAGGCGGCCGCCTTCAAGCCCGATCTCATCCTGCTCGACGCCGACATCTCCGGCTGCGGCGACGGCTATCATCTGTGTCGCCGTCTCAAGAGCGACAGCCGCGTGGGGACCGCCATCGTGGTGATGATGGCCGCACTCGATACCGAGGAGGCGATCACGAACGCCTTCCATGCGCTGGCCGACGACTATGTCGCCAAACCGTTGGCGGTCAAGGCGCTCCTTGCCCGGTTGGAGGCCCGTCTGCGCGGCGCGGCCAAGACGCCCGTTTCGACGGTCGTGGCGGTGGGACCGCTGGAAATCGATACCGCCTCCTGCAGTGTCAGCGTCGCGGGGGAGCCGGTCCGACTGCGTCACGCCGAATACGAACTGCTCCTGCTCCTCGCGCGGCGGCCCAACATCGTCTTTTCGCGCGACCGTATCATCGCGGCGCTGCGCGGCGACGACTACGCCATCACCGAACGGGTCGTCGATAAACATATCCATCTGCTGCGCAAAAAGTTGGGCGTGGCGGGCGATATCATCGAAACGGTCAACGGATTCGGATATCGTTTGAAAGGATGAATCAGTCGGCGCGCAGAGTGGCGATCGCCTGTTCGACCTGCGTACGGTGCTTTTCGAAGGCGGCGGCGCTTCCGCCCGCCTCGACGATGAAGAGTCGCGTCCCGTCGCTGAAGAGGGCGACGGCGTAGCGGTGTTCTTCGCCGTTGTAGAGGATGGTGTACTCGGTGAGCGTTCCGGTCATGCCGCCGCCGGTCTTCACCTCCCGCTTCGTCACCGGGAGGTAGCCGCGCGCCGTCAGAAAGCCGTCGGTCTCCTTCTGCCACAGCGCGATGTCGAGGTTGCCGGCGAGCGTGTCGCCGTCGCCCGCGATCCGCGCCCGGACCATGAAGCCGTCGGCCGCCGCCATGAGGAACTGCGATTCCTCCTTGTCGAAGTGGGCGAACCCGGCGGGAACATCCATCCGCGCCGTGGCGCACGCCGCAAAAAGCAGCGTCAGAGAAAACAGGATGAAGTATCTCATCGCGCCGCCTCCCCCGCCGTGGTCAGCGGTTGGATGCCGAGCGTGTTGACGAAGCCCCAGCGGCTCCAGCGCTGATTTTTCGGACGGATGCCGTTATTCTGCGGGTTGACATAGACGGTGATGAGCGCGTTCATGGCGTCGTGTTCGTCCATCCGCAACTGCCCTTTGAGCGCCTCAAGGTCGGTCACCGCCTGACTGAGCGCCCGTTCCATCTCGAGGGTGTCCTGCACGCCGGTGGTGGCGAGGATCGCCTCTATCTTCTTCAGGTACTCCTCTTTGACGGCGATGCGCGCCTTCTGCTCGATGATGAGGGCGGTGAGATCCTCCTTGTATTCCTCAAGGTCGGTCACCATGCCGAGTTTCGTTATCTCGACGCGCGCCTCGGCCAGTTTCGCCAGCGGGACCCGCAGGGTGACGGTCGCATTGTTCATCGACACCACAAAGCCGCCCGACTTCTCGGCCAGCCCTTTGAGCGCCGGGACCGCCGCGTCGGGACGGAGCGTCGAGATATAGTAGGTCAAGGTCTGCATCTCGGCGCGGTCGCCGCCCAGCAGGAGGGGCGCCGCGAAAAGGAGCGCTATCCACAACATCTTTTTCATGGCCGCACCTCCACCGAACCGATGAACTTTTTGACGATCTCCGCCATCGCCGCGTGGTCGCCCTCCGCATCGAACACCGCCTCGACGATGAAGAGGTCATCCTCCACCGCCGCGAATCCGACGAGGTAACGTCGCTCTCCCGGCACCTCGTAGGTGCGGGTCGCGAATGCGCCGAGTTTCTCGTCGGCCGCCTGTTTGTAGAGCCGGTTGCCCATCTCTATCGTCAGCGCCTCGGTCCAGAACGTGGCGTCGGCCTTGGGGTAGTTCTCGGTCTCGGTCAGCCGCACGCGGACCGTTCCCTGCGGCGACTGGAAGAGCCACGCATCGCGGTGTTCCTCGAAATCCTCGCGCGCCGCGAAGAAACCGTCGGGCCCTTTGAGGTAGACGAGGTCGTCGCTGTGGTATCCCACCGGCCACGAGTCGGGGCCGACGGCGCGCAGCCACCGGAAGGGTGAGGGCTGATAGCGTTTCACCGCGTCGCGGACCGTCGCCGAGAGGTAGAGCGTGATGGTCGAGAAGTCGGCCTGATCCTTGAGGTAGCTGAGCCGCTGCTCCAGCGCCGCGATGTCGGAGGATATCCGTTCGATCTCGCGCAGGATGTCGACCCGCTCTTTGGGATCGGTCGCCTTTTTGAGCAGTTCCTCGAACCGCGCCAGTATCATCTTCTGGGTGTTCAACCGCAGGGCGGTGTCGCGGAATTCCTCGGTCACATCGTCGGCCGACAGGTTCTTGCCGGTGATCTCGCCGATCTTTTCGATGAGCGCGATCGCTTCGTCGAACTTCGCCGCCGGGACGCGCAGGACGATGGTCGCCGACGCCGCGCCATTCTGCGTCGAGACGCTGTCGATGCGGCCGCCGAGGTCCGCGGCGAGTTTTTCGACATTCTTCACCGCGTCGCCGACCGCGTCGACCGACGCCCATATCTCGGAGCGGTAGATGACCATCCGGCCGTCGCCGGTGGGCGTATCCTGCGCCTCGGCCGGTTTTGCCGCCGCGCCATAATTCGCGCCGCCCTGACCCGACACCGAAATGCCGCCCACGCCGTAGGACTCGCCGCCGTAACTGCGGCCGCCGTCGTAGTCGGCCGAGGCATCGCCGTAGCTCCCCGAGCCGCTCTCGCTCTCGACCGCTTCGTCGTCGTACTCGTAGGACTCGCTTTGCGCCGCCGCGCGCATCACCGGTTCGGCCACTGAGGCCGAAGGTTTTCTGAGGCTTCCCTCCAGATTTGCCGTTTCGAGATCAATCACTTTCTTCTCGGCGCGGTCGCCGGTGGTTGCCGTCTGCCGTCCGCCGCCGCCGGTGCGCGCCGTGTCGTAATAACCCATGGCGGGGGCCGCCTGTTCGTAAGAGGCGCAGCCGGCCATGAACAGCATCAGCAACGCCGTAAAGATAAGTGGTCGGAACATGGTTCCCTCCCTTGCTGAGAACACCGCATAATAGACCCGGACGGGGCGAAAAGCAACAGCGCGACCGGGTTGCGGTTGCATTTACATATATAATGGTATAATAAACCGCTGGGTCCGGGCACACTAAAGGTCGTTAATCCGAGGGAGGAGATACCATGAGACTTGTTTTTATTTGGGTTTTCGCGGTCCTGCTTTTCGCGGCGTGCGACAACACGACGGCGAACAAGAGCGATGCCGACACGGCGGTCGATCAGACGGTGGTGACCGATGAGGATCAGACCGATCCGACCGATCAGTCGGATCCGACCGATCAAACCGACGATGTCAGCACCGACGACATAGTCACCGACAACCCGGTGACCGACGACACCGTCGACGAGAATGAGCGGCCCGACGGCGACACCATCGGGGCGACCTGCGCGACGATAGAGGAGTGCAGTGTCGGCATGTTCTGTAAAAAAGCGGACGGCGACTGCACCGGCACCGGCGTCTGCGACATCAAGCCCGACGACTGTACTTCCGACAAGGTGTATGTCTGCGGCTGTGACGGCCAGACCTACACCAACGCCTGCTGGGCCAACAACTCCGGCCTCAATGTCCTCGCGGCCGATGTCTGCCCGACGCCCACCGCCTGCAGCGGCGACGGCATCAACGGCGGCTGTGCCGACCCGGCGACCTACTGTCGTCCGACAGGCAATGTCTGCGGCGGCGACGGTTTCTGCGAGATCATCCCGCTCGAGTGCCCCGACTGGGACTATCCGGTCTGCGCCTGCGACGACAAGACCTATCCGAGCCGTTGTCACGCCGAGATGCAGAAACAGGGGATACTGCACGACAAGGAATGCGGGTCAATGAGCCCGTGCAGTACCAACGATCAGTGCAGTGCTACCGAATTCTGCGCAAAACCGCTCGGCACCTGCGACACTACGGCGATGGGGAAATGCGACAACCGGCCGACCGACTGCGAGATGACGCGCGCCGTTGCGCCGCAGTGCGGCTGTGACGATTATACCTACAGCAACCAGTGCTGGGCCGCCGCCGCCGGCGCGGTGATAGCGCACGACGGCGAATGCGACGGCGATGTGATGTGCTGGAGCAAGGACGATTGCGGAGAGAATGAATTCTGCGAAAAGAAGACCGGTGTCTGCGACATGGGGTTCGGCGTTTGCCGCCCGGTGCCGCCCGACTGTCCCGACGGGGAGGAGCCCGATGTCTGCGGTTGCGACCTCAGGACCTATACCGACGCCTGTCAGGCCGACATGGCGGGCGCCTCGGTCAAGCACGAAGGGCCCTGCACCGGTCCCGACGATTCACAGGTCCGCTACTTCTACGCCGACAACGCCGAGACGCCCGACGGCTATCTGCGGATCGTCGTGTCGCCGACCGACATTCGCGAATTCTGGACGACCGATACCTTCATCGAACAGTTCAACGGGGAAAGTTCAGTGACGATAACCGTCACCTTCTATGCTCCCGGCGATTTCGTGCCGCCCGACTATGCCGTGCTGCAGTACACGCTGTCGCTTCCGGCGACGCTCCCGATGGGTGTCGGGTTCGGCTACGAGGGAGCCTATCTCAAATGGTACGACGGGAATTCCGGCGTCGAGATGGGCGAAATGGCGGGGACCGTCATCACCTACGAATATGTGCGACTCGACGCGGGGAACGAGGTCTCGACGCTCATCGTGAGCGGTCTCAACTTGTCGGTGGAATAAAATAACCCTTGCAATTTACCGATTTTCTGCTATAAAGAGCGCGTGATCGTTCCGACGCTTCTGCATTCCGTCTGCAGCCAGCCGCTATCGATCGGTGATTGAAAAACGATTTTTGGAGTACTGTTCCATGACCATGACATCGAACTCATTCGATACCCTGAACCTTATCCCGCAGATCCGCAAAGCGGTCGCCGAGGAAGGCTATGAGACCCCGACCCCCATCCAGACGCGCGCCATCCCGGTGGTGCTCGACGGGAAGGACCTGTTCGGCATCGCCCAGACCGGCACCGGCAAAACCGCCGCGTTCGCTATCCCGATCCTTCAGCGCCTCTCCATCGAAGGCGGACATGAGCGGGGACGTCGCGTCATCAAGTCGCTCATCTGCACCCCGACCCGTGAACTGGCCATCCAGATAGGGGAAAGTTTTTCGGCCTACGGGCGTCACACCGGCATCCGCCATACCGTCATCTACGGCGGGGTGGGACAACTACCGCAGACCGAGGCATTGAAGCGCGGCGTCGATATCCTCGTCGCGACCCCCGGCCGCCTGCTCGACCTCATCGGACAGGGCTACATCAAACTCGACAACTTGAGCATCTTCGTCCTCGACGAGGCCGACCGAATGCTCGATATGGGCTTCATCCACGACATCCGCAAGATCATGGACAAGTTACCGAAGAAACGGCAGACGCTCCTTTTCTCGGCCACCATGCCGCCCGACATCGTATCGCTCGCGTCGGCATACCTGATAAACCCGTCACGCGTCGAGGTGACCCCGCAGGCGACCCCGGTCGAGGTGATCGAGCAGTCGGTCTACTTCGTCGAAAAGAACGACAAACGGCACCTGCTCGCCCACATACTGAAAGATGAAGCGGTCGTTTCGGCGCTCGTCTTCACGCGGACCAAACACGGCGCCGACCGCGTCGTCAAGGACCTTCAGCGCGCCGGCATCAACGCGCAGGCGATCCACGGCAACAAGTCGCAGAACGCCCGTCAGCGGGCGCTCGGCGATTTCAAGAGCGGCCACACCCGGGTGCTCATCGCGACCGACATCGCGGCGCGCGGCATCGACATCGACGAGTTGTCGCATGTCATCAACTTCGACCTCCCCGAGGTGCCCGAGACCTATGTCCACCGCATCGGCCGCACCGGCCGCGCGGGGCTGTCGGGGATCGCGCTGTCGTTCTGCGACAGCGACGAACGCGACTATCTGCGCGACATCCAGAAACTCATCGGCCGTGCCCTGCCGGTGGTCGAGGAGCATCCCTACAAGTCGACCAACCCGGCGCCGGTATTCGAGGCGCGCCGCGACGATCGTAAGCCGGAGCGGCGTCCCGAGCGGAAGCCCGAACACAAGCCGCGTAACGAACATCATCAGAAGCCGCAGCACGAACCGAAAAAGGAGCCGAAGCGCGAACAGCCGCGCCACGAACCGAAGAAGGAACAGCCACGGCCCGAACCCAAGCCGGAACCGAAACCGGGATCGAACCCGGCGCCCGAACCGGAGCGGCGGCGCGACGATCGGCGGCCGCGGCCGCACGGCCCGCGCCCGAAAGACGACCGTCCCTTCGGCAAACAGCAGAAAAAGGACGGCCTGCCGCGCGTCGGTTAGAATTCAGTAATAGAAATATTTGAGCGCTTCGAGTTCGGCGCTGTCGGTGTGATAGGCGGTCGCCGGCAGGGCGGTCAGCCGGTCGGCCTCGGCCTGAGCCGCGGCGAGATAGCCCGCCCGTAATTCACCCAACTTCTTCAGATCGATCTTCTTCCGCGATACCGGCGCGTCGAGCGAGCAGGCAACCTTCTTTTTCCGTTCCGTGCGGTGGTGCCACTCGGCGGTGTTGATGTCGAAGCGGTAGTCGCGCAGGAACTCGTGGCCGTGTCCGGCGGTGAACCGTATCGCCGCGAGGAGGAAATCGATATCTTCCCGCGTAAAGGTGTAGTGCAGGTTGACCCGCACCCAGCCCGGTTTCAGGCCGCAAACGCCCTGTTTGATGAGGTCGCGGTACTTGAGCGAGGTCTCGTTGTCGATGTTGAGGAGTTGGTGGCCATAGGGACCGGCGCAACTGCACCCGGCGCGCGACTGGATGCCGAAGAGGTCGTTCATCAGCCGCGTCACGAAGCGCGGATGGAGGATGCGGTCGCGGTGGCGCAGGTTGAACGATATGATCGCTATCCGTTCGTCGGCCGGGATATCGCCCAGCAGTTCGGCGCCCGGGATGGCGGCGAGTCCTTCCATGAAATAGTGCAGGTGTTCCCGCTCTATCCGTTCGATGGTATCAACGCCGATCCGATCTTTCACCTCCATGGCCAGAGAGGCCCGGAGCGTCTGCAGTATCGGCGGGGTCCCCGCCGTTTCGCGCGTTTCGATGTCTTTGGTGAAGTCGTGGTATTCGTAGCCGACATAGTCGACCGTACCGCCGCCCGCCGCGGTGGGCGGCAGATCGTCGCGGTAGATCCTTTTGTTGAAGACGAGGATGCCGCTCGATCCGGGACCGCCGAGGAACTTATGCGGAGAAAAGACGATGGCGTCGAAATAGGAATCGGCGTCGCGGTTCATGTCTATCTCGACATAGGGGGCGACCGCCGCGAAGTCGAAGAAGATGTAGGTATCGTAGCGATGGCAGAGCTGCGCGATCTCGTAAACCTTCGTCCGGACACCGGTGATATTGGAGCCGGCCGAGAAGGAGGCGATCTTGATGCGTCCCGCCCAACACGGGTCGGCCAGTTTCCGCTCGAGATCGGCCAGATCTATCATGCCGTGCGGGTCAAGGCCGATCACCACCGTCTTGGCGAAGGCCTCGCGCCACATCAGTTCGTTGGTATGGTGTTCGTAGGGGCCGACGAAGACCACCGGCGTCGCGTCTTCTATTTTCTTGAGTATCGTGCAGGTGTCGCAGTTCAACCGTTCGACCGTCTGGTAGATCCGTTCGCGCGTCACCGGGGGGATGTAGATACCCATCATCTCCTGCAGCCGCTGGAGCGCTCCGGTGGTGCCCGCGCCGACCGGCACGATCTTGCCGTCGGGTCCCGCGTTGACCATCCGTTTGATGCGCGCTTCGGCGTCGTGGAGGAGCCGCGTCATGTAACTGCCGGTGTGGTCATCCTCGGTGTGGGTGTTGGCGTAGGAGCGAAGAGAGGCGGCGATCTTCTTCTCGACCATGCCCAGCGCCCGCCCCGATGCGGTGTAGTCGGCGTAAAAAAGATGCCGCAGGCCGTAGGGGGTCGCGAAGGCGGCGTCGCGGCCGACGATGTCGTTGCGGAGCGCGTCGAGGGAAAGCGGTGCGGTCATGGGAACCTCGCCAAAAAGATAGAACCGGCGCGATGATATGCGGCTTTGAGAGAAAATGCAAATCGTGAATCGTGAGCGGTGAGCAGTGAACAGTGAGCGGATGTGGGGACGGTCGGCGGACGCCCTGTTGAGGTCTTTCTTGCCTTACGCATCGGGGGCGGTATAATCGCCCGACTTTTGGATGGGGTGCTTCATGAAGGTGGTCCTTGCCGGGTACAATGTCGATGCCGAGATACTGCGGGAACTGAAGGAAAAAGCGCACTGGGAGGCCGACAATGTGACCCCCGAGACGCTTTCGGCCGCCTACGCCCGCATCTCGCGCGATCCCCGCGACATCGAGGAACTGCGCGCCGATTCGCGCACCGCGACCGACAAAGCGCGGCGGTCCAACGAGTCGATCATCTTCGGGCTCGGCCACGCGTCGGTGGCCGAACACGCCCTGTTCAACCTCGACATCATCGGCGTCTCGCGGCTTGCCGCCGAGGCGGTCCAGCAGTTCCGGCTCGCCGCCTACACCGAGAAATCGCAGCGCTACATCACGCTCGACGGCGACTTCGTCACACCGCCCGGCATTGTCGCGGCGGGACTGGAAAAGGAATTCCGCGCCACCGTCGAATTTCAGAACGATGTCTATAAAAAACTCTACGATGCGCTCAAGAGCCATCTGTTCCGCAAACACGCCGGGGTGGTCGCCACCAAGAACGGTGAACGGACGGTCGACGGCTGGGCCAAAGAGGATGCCCGCTATGTGGTGAGCCTCGCGACCGCGACCCAGTTCGGGATGACGATGAACGCCCGCGAACTCGAACATCTCCTGCGGCGGCTCCGCGCCGACCGGCGCGGCGAAGTGCGCGCGCTGGCCGAAGAACTGCACCGTCCGCTGGCGGCCCTTTCCCCCTCCATCATCAAGTACGCCAATCCCACCGCCTACGATACCGACCGCGTCGAAGCGCTCGCCGCACTCGCGCTGGAGGCGCTGCCGCGTCGGGCATCGGAGAGCGGCGAACTCGTGCGGCTCGTGTCGCACACCGACAGCCCCGATCTGTCGCTCTGCGCGGCGCTCCTCTTCCGCTACGGCGGCGGCGACTACGCGGCGGCCCACGCGACGGCATCGGCGATGGATCCCGGCCAGCGGCGGCAACTCGTCCGGACGGCGCTTTCGGAGCGTTCCTGCTGGGACCGCGCCGACCGCACCTTCGAGACGATCGAGTTCCTCTACGAACTGACCGTGAGCGCCACCAATTACGCCCAGCTCAAACGCCACCGGATGACCACGCAGATCGTGCAGGATTACGATCTCACGCTCGGCGTCACCGTGCCGCCCAACATCGTCGAGATAGGGATGGAAAAAGAGTTCCACGCGGCGGTAGAACGCAGCGAGGAATGCTACGCGACGCTCGCGCAGCGCTGTCCCGACGAGAAGGACTACATACTCACCAACGCCCACCGGCGCCGGGTCCTCACGCGGCTCAACGCCCGCGAACTCTACCACTTCGCCGCCCTGCGCGAGGATGAACACGCCCAGTGGGATATCCGCGAGACCTCGCGGCTGATGCGCGTCGCGGTCGAGAAGATCGCGCCGCTCACGATGATGATGCTGTGCGGCAAGAGTGATTTTACCGCGCGGCGCACCGAGATATTCGATAAGGAGTGATGTCATGATGCCCGATTTTTTCAAGGAGTTCGGCGCGGCGGTCACCGTCAGCGATGAGAAGGGGATACTGCTCTATCTCAATGACAAGGCGCGGCGCACCTTCGAGACGCCGGAGAATGCCCCGCTTGTCGGCAAGAGCATGTTCGACTGTCATAAACAGGCGTCGCAGGAGATGATCAAGGCGATGATGGAGAGCAAGAAGCCCCATGTCTACACGATAGAGAAGAAAGGGGTCAAGAAACTCATCTATCAGGCGCCGTGGTTCGAGAACGGCGTATTCAAAGGTCTGGTTGAACTGTCAATGGAACTGCCGGCCGAAATGCCGCACAAGGTCCGCTAGTCCTCTTTATTGGCTATCACGATCCGTTTGCGCCCGGCGGTCCGCTGGGTCCGCTTCTCTTTCTCGGCGCATTCGGCGCACATCAGCTGACCGCGGCTCTTCTTCGGCTGTTCGCTGGAGCGTTTCAACCGCAGGCAGATATCGCAGATGAATTCATAGCGCGACCGCCCCTTCGGGTCCTTGACCTCCTTGACGGTACCGCGTTTCTTTTCGACATTGAACGTGGTGAGACATTCGGCGCAGTAGTAGTTGCGCGACCCGTCGGCGACGAAGGGGACATACCCCTCTTTGCCGCAGCGGGTGCAGAGTATCTTGCACAGGACCTCGGTCTCTTTCTTGGGCATCGTCAATCTCCTTGTGCCATCGGGCGACGGCATCATAGCGACAACGGCCTCGTCGCGCAACTTTTTATCCGGCGGTGTCAAAAGAGATACGTATAGTTTTTTAAGCGGTTTACCTCATTGTAATGCTTGACATTTTCTTTCGACAGGCTACAATCGTTCTACTTTTTGGTGAGGGACCATGGAGAAAAAGGGCGGCATCGCGGCGAAGTTCACCGAGCTTGAGAAGATCGCCGAGAAACTTTCGGACGGCAGTGAACTCGAAGAGGCGGTTAAACTCTACGAGAAAGGGATGAAGCTCGCGGCCGAGATCCGCGACTATCTCGCGGCGGCCGAGAAGAAGATACAGGTGCTCGGCGAGAACGGCGCCGTGACGGAGAAACGGGAAGATGAGCTTGGAAAGGAGTAAAAAGCGCGTCGTCCTCATCGAGGAGGCGACCTGCCGCATGGAAGAGATACGCGGGCAACTCTCCGACGAATTCTCGGTCCGCGTGGTCACCTCCCCCTTCAAACTGCTCTCGATGCTCTGCACCGAAAAACCCGATATCATCGTCCTCAACTCTTCGGTGTGCTGGTTCCACACCGGCCAGTTCTGCGGCGCGATAAACGGTACCGAGGCGCTCGCCGGCACGCCGATGGTCCTCTACAACACCGAGAACACCTCGGTCCATCCCGGCAATGTCACCCAGTTCCGCAACTGTCATATCGTCGATGATCTCGGCCGCCTGCCCGAAACGGCGCGACGACTCGTTTCCCGATAGTCTATCTGTGCGGCTTCGCACGCCTTTTTGTGTTGACAATAGCCGTTCGCCTGCTATGATGGGGCCCGTTCTTGAGTGGAGGGAAACGTATGCTTGAACATATCCGCAACGCGTCGATCGAGGAGCTGGAGCGGCTGGCGGCCGAGACGCGCGAAATCATCATCGACACCTGCGCCAAGAACGGCGGCCACCTCGCCCCGTCGCTGGGCACCGTGGAACTCACACTCGCCCTGCTCAAGGTCTTTGATCTCGAACGCGACCGGATCGTCTGGGATGTCGGCCATCAGGCCTACGCTCACAAAATACTGACCGACCGCAAGGACCGCTTTCACACCCTGCGCACCTTCGGCGGGATCAGCGGCTTCCCGAAACGGAGCGAATCGCCTTACGATGTTTTCGGCACCGGCCACGGCGGCACCTCGATATCGGCGGCGCTCGGCATCAAGGAGGCGCTCCACGCACGCGGCGGCGACGGCAAGGTGATCGCCGTCATCGGCGACGGATCGATGACCAGCGGGCTCGCTTTCGAGGGGATGAACAACGCCGAAGCGTTCGGGAAGAATGTGCTGACGATACTCAACGACAACGACATGTTCATCGCGACCTCCGTCGGCGGACTGTCGCGCTGGTTCTCGCGCAAACTGACCGGCCACGCCTACGCCGGACTCCGGACCGAGGTAAAGAACCTGCTGGCCCACCTTCCCCCCTTCTTCCGGGGCGAACGGATCATCGAGATCATCCGCAAGGCGCTCGAATCGTCCAAATCGCTCCTCACTCCCGGTATCCTCTTTGAAGGTTTCGGGTTCCAGTATGTCGGCCCGATCGACGGTCACAACCTGAAGGAGCTCATCGAGACGCTCGAGGACCTCAAGCCCAACGGCGAACCGATACTGCTTCATGTCCATACAAAGAAAGGAAAAGGCTACGCGCCGGCCGAGGAGAACCCCCGTCTCTTTCACGGCATCGGGCCATTCGACCGCGCGACCGGCAAACCGTACAAAAGCTCCAAATCGGGCTTCACCGACTATCTCGGCCAGTATCTGCCGCACCTATTCCGGCGCGATGAACGGCTCTGCGCCATCACTGCGGCGATGCCCGACGGCACCGGACTTACCCAGCTTCAGAAAGAATTGCCGGAACGGGTCTACGATGTCGGGATGTCGGAAGGGCACGCCGTCACCTTCGCGGCGGGACTCGCGGCCGAAGGACGACGCCCGCTGGTGCTCCTCTACTCGTCGTTCCTTCAGCGCGCCTTCGATTCGGTGGTACACGATGTCGCCCTTCAGAACCTGCCGGTGGTTCTCCTCATCGACCGCGGTGGGTTGGTAGGCGAGGATGGCGCCACACACCACGGCGTGTTCGACATATCGTTCCTGCGATCCATCCCGAATATGACCATTATCGCACCGCGTAGCGAGCCGGAGTTGATGGGGGCCATCGAACGGGCCCTGAAAAGCGACGGACCGTTCGCCATCCGCTATCCGCGCGGCAGCGGCACCGGTGCGGCCTTCAATCGCCGGATAGAACCGCTTCCCTACGCACAGGGGGAACTGCTGCACGACGCCGACAGCGACATCCTCGCGGTAACGGTGGGGATCGGCGACCACCACGCACTCGGTCAGTTGCCGTTGCTGAAAAAAGAGGGGATCCGTTATTCCATTTACGATCTGCGCTACATCAAGCCGCTCCCCGAAGAGTTGTTCGAAATCATCAAGAAGCGCAAGATAAAGAAACTGGTCGTCATCGAGGAGAACGCGGTGGCGGGCGGCGCCGGGAGCGCGATACTCGAAGAATTGTCGCGGCGGCATCTCACACTCAGGACCGAACTACTCGGCCTCCCCGACCAGTTCATCCCGCACGGGACGCAGGCCGAACTGCGCGAGAAATTCGGCGTCGGCGCCGGCGCCTTCGCAGCAGCGATACGGAGGCTTGCAAAATGAAACGACGCATGAGCCGCGAGATACGGTTGGGGCAGAGCCTCATCGGCGGCGGCCGAATGCCGGTCATCCAGACGATGATCACCACCCCGCTTGCCGACACCGGCACGGCGCTCGCTGAGGCGAACCGCGCGCTCGATATGGGTTGCCGCATCGTCCGCACCGCGGTGCGTAGTGAGGCCGATCTGCCGGCGCTCGGACAACTGACAAAAGATTTCAAGGGCGATCTCATCGCCGACATCCATTTCGATCACCGCCTCGCGCTGGCCGCCATCGCGGCGGGTGTCGCGGGCGTCCGCTTCAATCCGGGCAATATCGGCGGAAAGGAGCGGGTGAAACTCATCGTCGAGGCGGCACGCACGCGGCCCGATCTCGCTCTCCGCATCGGCGTCAACGCCGGATCGCTCGAAAAGGATATCCTCGAAAAGCACGGCGGTCCGACGGCCGATGCGCTCGTGGAGAGCACGCGGCGCTGGGTCGAATATCTGGAGCACGACCTCAAGTATCATAATTTCAAACTGTCGGTGAAATCGCACTCGGTCCCCGAAACGGTGGCGGCGTGCCAAACGCTCGCCGCGTTCACCGACGCGCCGTTCCATGTCGGCATCACCGAGGCGGGCGGCGGGTTCGGCGGCCGCATCAAATCGGCGGCCGGCATCGCGATACTGTTCTACGAAGGGCTTGCCGACACCTTCCGCGTGAGTCTCACCGGGCCGGTGGAAGATGAGATCGTGACCGGGATGCACATCCTCAAGGCGTGCGGACTGCTCGATGCGGGCGGCGAGATAGTATCGTGTCCCACCTGCGGCCGGACCCACGGAACGCTTTTCCGTTACTATGATAAGCTCGAAAAGTTCTTCGACGAGTCGCGCTGGTGGCTTCGTCCCCGCCTCACCGTCGCGCTCATGGGGTGCGAGGTCAACGGCCCCGGTGAAGCGAAGGAGGCCGATCTGGGCGTCGCGCTCGGCAACGGTTCGGCGCTCTACTTCGAGAAGGGGCAACTCGTGCAGAAGTTCACCGATCAGGACGCCGCCTTCAACCATCTCCTGTCCCGCATCCGCTCGGTCTGGGGAATGTAAAGAAAAGATATGTATGAAGGCTTGTTCTAGTAAGAAGAATTAAACGCCAAATGCCTTGATTCCCAACCCAGGTCGGTACAATAGCGATATCTCATATTTCAATTCGCCACTCTCTCCGCGTGCACGCCGATATTCACGAAGAACGCCTACACTTAAAAGTAAATTAATAACTTTCCTCCAACCTCCGGGTCCCGCATGCAATGCACCGGCCGCCACACCTTTCTTTCCGGTTTTTAGCTTACCTGGAGTTTGTCTGCTAAGGTAATCAATAATCTCTTTCTCTGTCCCCGTGGGCGTCATGCCTTGTAAACTATTAAGGTACCGGCCAAGGACTTCATATTCTTTTCGAAGATCCTCCACGCGCTTTTTGCTGGCCAACCTATATCCGTCTTGAATAGCTACGGACCGAAGGATACGGTCAGAACGAAACTCTGTTTTTTGTTGGTGTTTTACTGCAGCATCAAGCAACTGTACCAATGTGCGGGGGAACAAGCGGTCCTTGCCATCGGCTGTCCTGCGTTGCACGAAAGCTGCTGTTGAGATCTTGTTGCCTCCTTCCAGTTGTTCTCCCCAAAGAGGAACCAAAAGTCGTTGTCTTCGCTCTTCGTCAGCGGGCCAGTTTTCAGGTCCAACAGAAGGTTCGATGCTACGAATGACCTTGAGATATTTGGGGCTGGAAGAAACAAGATTTAATGCGAGCATCCAAAGATCTCGAGGCATCCAACGCAATTCTACAGTTGCTGCAGCAAGATGACTTTGATTTTGGATGTCAAGTTCCTCATAAATATCTTCTCGAAGAAAAAGCTTAAAGAAAATCCGTTTGTTTACTCCACGAAGCGGCTCGATTGCTTCAACAAGAGCTTTAATGAAGCGTTTTCGCATATCAATAGATTTCTCGTCAGAGCCAAAACCTACATCAAGGCCATCGTATAAAAGCGTAATGGCAGGCATTCCCTGCTTGAGCATTTCTCTATCAAGGGCCTCCAAAAGGTCTTCAGCCAAAGTTGCAATACGATCATACTTGAGAATACATGGTAGCTCTGCATGAAAATTCCTGTCGGAAGCCTTAACTAAACATTTAATGAGAAATCTCTCATCAGCGCGGAAATTAGAAATAACAATATTGGCAAGAGAGGGATGTTTGGTAAGAATTCTTTTTGCGGCATAGAGAAGCCAGAGAGTGCCGTGTAATCGACGCTGTTTCATACGCGCCCGCTTGTCTTCCTCAATTTCGCGTAATGCATTAGCGGTAAACAATCTATCATCATCTTTTGGACCATGAACGGACAGATATGTCATTTCATTCGAGAGACGATCACCAGCTGGCGAACGAAGCCATAAATATGTCCATGTCTTACCCGCTCCTTTTGCTCCGACGACATACCATGTTGCGCGATCAACAATAGCTTTGAAATCAGATGGTTGTATGAATTTTTTGACAATATCTTCTGGTTTGGTATCTTCTGCATAAGCCAGTTTTTTTAAATCACCGTATTGGTCAAGTTCACTCAATATGGCGCCAACATTCATGGTAATTGACGCCATTGGTTGAGCAAGGCCAATCATGCTGTCAAGGTATTGAACTAATGGCTGGTAAATACCGCCAGAAAGTTGTATGAAGTCGCTACGTAAATGATCTGAAAGGGCAATTCCCCTGCGATATTCTATTCCCTCTTGAAGGACAGGGATTTCTGCCTCGGAAACATTGTTCGATAATTTCAGACCAAGAACCAGTTTCGCATACTTAGCTTCGATTTCGGGAATAAACCATTCTTGAAGTCGACGCCGACTTTCTGGTCCTTCTGGAATCATGCTAGGCACCATTAGTATTTCAGGGCGTCCCAATCTCTTCATTTTTGCTGCCTTAACGCCCTTTAGAAAGACATCAAGACCGTCAAGAGATTGTTCTGAAACAGGCAAAACGCAGACAACAACATCGGCAATATGAAAAACGGCCGAGGCCGAAAGCCCGCTGAGCCCAGTACGACAATCGAGAAAAATGGCTTGGGGATGCATCTCTTCTTTAACCTTATCAATAAGAATCTGAAGAGGACTTGATTCTTCGGCTACATGCCATAAGGGTACGCCAAGATCATCCAGCTGATCGAGGTATTTTTGAGATAAACAACCGGCTGGCAGAACGCGTATGGGGGTTCCAAGGTCAAGACCGCTCTTTAATACATGCGGAGCAAGTCGAAGTTCTGAAGGGGAATTTAGAAAAGCTGCCTCGCGAAGAAGTGCGACAGTACCCCGACCTTCCTCTGGTGGAGGACAATCAAGAACATATTGCAATCCGGGAGCTTCGACATCGAGGTCGATAGCAACAACTTGAATTTCTCGTGAAGCCATGATTGCTGCAACATGCGCTAGTGTTGTTGTTCGTCCTGTGCCACCCCGGAACCCATAGAAAGCAACAACCGGTATCTTGGCTTGAGGAAGTTCTTCGGGGACATCTAACAAATCATTATTATAATGATTAACCACGCCAGCAAAAGATGCCGCAGAAAACATTTCCGCCACTGAGTTGGTCGTTGTTTTTGCGGTTGCCTTTATGGTTTTTTGCTTTTTCATGGCAACCTCATTTTTTGTAAATCAAGCCACTTAACAAAAGCTCAAGGATTCCAGAAATCCGACTTATTTCTTCGCTGGCTTCAGCACGCTGAAGTGTTTCAGTGCCATAACGAAGAGAGTAAGGGCGAGTTGATGATATGATTCTGGTCCAGCACGCATCTTTTTGCAAAGGGCGACCTTCATTCTTCAAAATACCTTGCAAGTCTACATCTGTCGAGAGTTTCTGAATGTCATGACCTTTCTTTCCCCTGAAAAGCGCTGTGTGAATTTTTGGATGTTTTTTCTCAAGATCATCAACACTATTGACTCCCTGTTTGTGTAACAATCGGGCCTTAATGGCGCACTCTAGCGCTAGATGGGCAAGGTAGGTGGAAGAAGACAGGATCAATGCTGGGGGAGGCGGCGGTGGTGCAGGAAAATTATCAAGGATATGACGAGCGCTTTCCAAGTGGCTACGTCCTGCACTTCTCAAGTTTTTTATCGAACAGACAGGCATCTTCCCCAACAACCCAAATTTGTGCACTCAATACATTTAGAAGATAGACTCGAAAGAATGAAAAGTCAAAAAGTTAGTAAAAAGACAAAGAGGACAAGCCGATGATGGCTATAAATCCTTGACTAACCGGTCCTGCTTTGCAATGATGAATGCGCTGAAACACTGTGGAGGTCACGATGCGTTCTCTTTCCGGGATCAAGCCGACCGGCACCCTGCACATCGGCAACTATTTCGGCGCCGCCAAACAGTTCGAGGAACTCCAGAAGAAGGGCTATGACTGTTTCTACTTCGTTGCCGACTACCACACCCTCAACACCAGCCCCGACCCGAACGAGCTGACCGAGAATTCGTGGAACATCGTGCTCGACTATCTCGCCTTCGGGCTTGACCCCGAGAAAAGCACGCTGTTCCTCCAGTCGCAGGTCCCCGAGGTGGTGGAACTCGCCTTCCTGCTCGGCAATGTGACGCCGATGGGACTCATGCAGCGGGCCCACAGTTATAAGGAGAAGACCGACAAGGGGGAACTCATCAACGTCGGGCTTTTCTACTATCCGCTCCTGATGGCGGCCGACATCCTGCTGTACGATTCCGATGTGGTGCCGGTGGGACAGGATCAGAAACAGCATGTCGAGATCGCGCGCGATATCGCCGTGAAATTCAATCTGCAGTACAACTCCGAGGTCTTCAAGATACCCGAACCGCTCATCCGCGAGGATGTCGCGGTGGTGCCGGGGACCGACGGTCGCAAGATGTCGAAGAGCTACGGCAACACCATAGAGATGTTCGCGCCGGAGAAGGAGCTCAAGAAGCAGGTGATGGGGATCGTCACCGATTCGACCCCGCTTGAGGCGCCGAAAGATCCCGACAAGTGCAATGTCTTCGCTCTCTACAAACTCTTCGCGACGCCGCAGGAACAGGCGCTGATGAAGGAGAAGTACCGCGCCGGCGGCTACGGTTACGGTACGGCGAAGAAGGAACTTCTGGAAAAACTCATGCAGTTCTTCAAGCCGATGCGCGAAAAGCGCGAGGAACTCGACAAAAACCGCTACTACGTTGAACGGGTGCTTCGTGAAGGGGCCCAGCGGGCGCGGAGCGCGGCGGTCGAGAAGATAAAGAAGGTCAAGAAGGTCACCGGTCTGGTCGGCAACATCTACTAGAATTCAGCACTCTCTTTACGGCGGGCATAGAGCCATTCTTTGAGACGGTTCGGTGCGATGTCGGGATAGAGCCGGGTAAGCAGAGCGACCCCGTCTTTCACCGAGAGTGTAGCCAGTATCCGGTCGCGCTCCGGATCGGCGGGCGGTACGGTGCGCGGCGGGGCGATGCGCGGCGATGCGACCACGGTGAACTCCCCTTTTTCGATGACCGGCGCTCCGGTATAGACGAAGAGCTCCTCGAACTCCTTGGTCAGTTCACGGCAGACGACCACCCGCTCACAGCGCGGCGCGAGCAGTTCCAAAAGATCGACGGCGCGGTTGGGTGATTCGTAGATGACCACCGGCAAACCGACGGCAAGAAGAGTTTCAAGGTCGCGCACCCGTTCGGCCCCTTTCGCCGGCAGGAAGCCGCCGAAGAGGAACCGGTCGGCCGTCATGCCCGACACCGAGAAGGCGGCCGCCGCCGCCGACGGTCCCGGAAGCGGCGAAACGCGGATACCGCGATCAAGCGCCGCAGCGACGAGATATTTCCCCGGATCGGATACGGCGGGGGTCCCGGCGTCCGACACGAGCGCCAGCAGTTTTCCCTCCGCAAGAAGCGTCAGGTAGTGTTCCAGTTTTCCTTTCTCGCTGAACTTGTGGTACGATTCGACATGCGTCGGGATGCCGTAGCGCACGCAGAGTTTCGCCGTCTGGCGGGTATCCTCGGCAAGGATAAGGTCGCAGGAGGCGAGCACCGTACGGGCCCGTTCCGAAAGGTCGCCGAGGTTGCCGATAGGAGTAGCCACGACAAAAAGGGTACCGCTCATCGCAGTCCCACCGCCGGGAAGGCGTCCTCAAGGTAGTCCATCTCGTACTTGCCCTCAGCGCCGACGAGCGCCGCCACATCGAACCGGATGCGGGTCCGCTGCAGTCGCACGCCGTGGGTCTGCGCCCAGTAGAGCGCCGTCTTCACGATATGCCGTATCTTCTGCGGGCGTATCGTTTCGGCGGGGGTGCCACCCTCCCAGAACCGTTTTTTCCACGAACGGACCTCGACGAACAGAAGCAGATCCTCCTTCCGCGCCACGATATCGAGTTCGCCGCCGCGCACCGTGAAGTTGCGGTCGGCTATCGTGAACCCTTGCTTCTCGAGGTGCTTGGCGACGAAATCCTCCGCCTCCGCTCCCCGCTGGCGGGTGTTGCGATCATCCCCCGTCGGTCCGGTCATCGGTCGTATCCCTTTACGGCGCGGTCCATCTCCCGTTTCTGCTCTTTTTCGCGGAGGGTCGCCCGTTTGTCGTGAAGCGCCTTGCCGCGGGCGAGGGCGATCTGTATCTTCGCCTTGCCGTGTTCGTCGAGATAGAATTCGAGCGGGATGACGGTGAACCCGCGTTCTTTGACCTTCTGGGCCAGTTTCAGGATCTCCCGTTTGTGCAGAAGCAGTTTGCGCGAACGGTCTTCTTCATGGTTCCAGCGGTTGCCGAAAACATACGGGGCGATGTAGAACCCGACGAGGAACGCCTCCCCTTTTTTGAGTTCAACATACGAATCGCGGAAGGCGACATTACCGTCACGGACCGATTTTATCTCGGTCCCTCTGAGAACGAGTCCCGCCTCGATCTTCTCGAGCATCTCGTACTCGTGATAGGCCTTTTTGTTGCGCGCCACGACCTTCTTTTCGGCCATCGGTACCTCCCTGCGTTCTCGAGTATACACGGAAGCGGCCATTCGTGAATTTAATTTTAGCGCGGCGATGGTTGTTTTTTGCCGAAAGCGTGTTACTATGCGCTACACAGAGCTCTATTGGAGATACCCATGTCACGACATCTGTGCGCGGCGCTGCTGTTGTCGGCGCTCTTTATTGCCGCCTGCGAAAAGGACCATGGCGCAAACGACGGAACACCCGGAACCGACGATACTCTACCGTCCGACGGATCACCCGATGAGGACCTTCTGCTTCCCGATGACGGTGCATCACCCGTTTCGGCGCTCTTCGGCGCGGTGACGCTCAACCCCTCGGGGGCGGCTCCGCTCACCGCCGAGATACCCTTTACGCCGGACAAGGCGGGGACCCTTTCCCTGCGGATCGAATGTACCGCCGTCGACACCGACGAAGTATACGAAAAGAGATTCTCCTTCACCGCGACCGGCACGATCACGATGCCGATCTTCGGACTCTTCCCCGATTGCGAGAACGTACTCACCTTCACCCTTTTCTCCGACTCGGGGGAAGAACGGGGCGTTTATACCACCCGTGTCACCACCGCACCGCTACCCGACGACTTCCCGATCGTCACCGCGACGGGGATTTACACGGGCGACGCCTTCACCTTTTTCCCCTATTACCGCACTTTGGTACAGGAGATCGACTCAACGGTCATGACGATATCGCAGGCCACCGGCATCATGTATGACCGCAACGGCACCGTCCGCTGGTATTCCGATTTTCCCACACCGCTCCTTTTCCCCCTGGAGATCATCGACGGCCTGCTTTACGGCGGCGGACAGACCGATGACCTGAACATCCTGCACTGGTCCGATCTGATGGGTCGACCGGTCGGTTCCATCGACCTCGGCGCTCTCGGGTTCACGCAGGTGCATCATGATGTGATGAAGAAACCCGACGGGAATCTCATCATCACCGCAGATAAGATCGGAAATGAGTACACGATGGAACATCTGATCGAGGTCGACCCGGCCGACGGCTCTTTGATCCGCACATGGGACCTCCGCACCGTGTTCCCCGATATCGCCGATCTGTTCATCGACATGCCGATGACCGATCCCGCGTATCCCGGCTTTTCCAACGACCCGGTCCACCTCAACGCCGCCGTGTATGATCCCACCGACGACTCCATTATTGTATCGTCACAACGATCAGGGATCGCTAAGATCGCCGCCGACGGCACGATCCGCTGGCTTCTCGCGCCGCACCTGATCCGTTACGTCGATGATGCCGACGGCGACGGGATCAGCGATAGTTTGACCGCCGACTACGATCGCGAGGATCCGCTGACCTGGGTCGGCGACTATACCGGCGACGCCTATACCGATGAACGGATGCCGTTCGCCGGGAAACCGGCCGCCGGCTATCCTTTTGACTTCACCTACGGCGAGGTGTTGCTCACACCGCTCGACGGGAGCGGGACCGTCATAACCGACCACGACACCCTCTTGGGCTTCACCGATAGCGAGGAGTTCCGCTGGCCCTTCCGGCCCCACTCGCCGCACCTTTTTGCCGATGGAACGCTGATGCTGTTCGACAACGGGCTGATGCGCGGGTTCAAGATGATCGACCCTTCATCTTTCAGCCGCGCGCCCCACTACCGCATCATCCCCGACACCGACGGTTACGGCGGTACGGTCGAACAGATCGCCGAGTACATACCCTTGAGCGATCCGGCATGGCATCGTTTCAGCCCCGTTGTTGGCGATGTGGATGATCTGGGCGACGGCACGATACTGATCACCTCGGGGTCGTTGGGATCCTCCTTTTACCCTGATGTCATCGTGGACCAGTACGGCAACGGCCCCATCGGCGCCTACGTGGTCCAGATCGACACGGCGACCGGCGAAGAGATACATTCCCTGCTCGTCGAACGGGTCATCAACGAAGCACATCCCAACGCATCTTTCAGCGTGTATCGCGCGGAACGTATCGACCCCTTCCGCGCCTTTGCGTTACCGGCAGGCATGAAACTGGAAGAGAAAATCCCGTGACCGCGATCCTTGTTTTTTGCAAAAAGCGTGTTACTATGCACCGGATATGTATCTATCGGAGGTGTCTCATGTCACGATATCTGTGCGCCGCGCTCTTGCCGCTGGTGCTTTTTCTCTGTGCTTGCGACGATAAGAAAGCCGCCCCGGCCGACGACCTGCCGGTGACCGACACGGTGACGGACGATGACGCCATCCTCTCCGACGACGATGCGGTGATCGACCCCATCGCGGCGCTTTTCGGCGCGCCGGTGCTCAATCCATCGGGGTCGGCGCCGCTCACCGCCGAGATACCGTTCACCCCCGACGCAAAGGGCGCGCTGACCATAGCGATAGCCTGTTCCGACATAGACGACGAGGCATCGACCTCGGAACGGTTCTCCTTCACGACCGGTACGACCATCGCGCTTCCCCTACTCGGACTCTATCCCGACTGCGCCAACACCGTCACCATCACCCTGTTCGACGAAGCGGACAAGCGCCGCGGCGCCCATACCGTTACGATCGCCACCGCTCCCCTGCCCGACGATTTTCCCATCGTCACCGCGACGGGAACCTATGCGGGCAACGCCTTCACCTACATCTCCTACTACCGTTCCCGGATAGAGACCGACAGCGATGTGGACGTGCCGGAAGGGGTCGAGGTCATCGGCGATATCATTCCTGAGATAACGGGCATCATGTTCGACAAGAATGGCCATGTCCGCTGGTATTCCGATTTCGCCTACAAATTCCTCTCTCCGATGGAGGTCATCGACGGCTATATCTACAGCAGTGATTGGGGCGCCCCGGCAGGATTGTTGTGGTGGCACGACCTCATGGGACGGCAGGCGGGAACGCTGGACATCGGCGAACTCGGCTTTTCATGGATACACCATGATGTGGTCAAGAAACCCAACGGCAATCTGCTCCTCACGGCCGATCCGGTCGGAAGTGATTATGTCGAGGATCACTTGATAGAGATCGACCCGAAGGACGCGACACTGGTGCAGAAGTGGGACCTGCGCACCGTGATGCCCGATGTGACCGATCTTTACCGCGATGTTCCGATGACCAGCACCGACATCCCCGGCACCACCAACGACCCGATACACCTTAACGCCATCCTCTACGACCCTTCCGACGGCGGTCTCATCGTCTCCTCCCAACGATCGGGGGTGGCGAAACTCGACGCCGACGGCACGATCCGCTGGCTGCTGGCGCCGCACCTCACCCGCTATATCGACGACGCCGACGGCGACGGAGTGAGCGACAGCATGGTGGACGGATATGATCCCAATAACCAGTTGACCTGGATCGGCGACTACACCGGCGATGCCTATACCGATGAACGGATGCCGATCGCCGGGAAACCGGCTACCGGCTATCCTTTCGAATTCACCTATGGCGAACTATTGCTGACCCCGCTCGATACGGCGGGCGACCCCATCACCGACCACGATACCCTCTTCGGCTTCACCGACAGCGAAGAGTTCCGTTGGCCGTTCCGGCCCCATGCACCGTATCTGTCCGCCGACGGCTCCCTGATGCTTTTTGACAACGGGTTGGCGCGCGGATTCGGCATCATCGGGAAGAACACCTTCAGCCGAGCGGTCGTCTATCGCATCACCCCCGACAACGACGGCTACGGCGGCGCGGTCGAACAGACCGCCGAATACCTTCTGAAGCATGACCCCACCTGGTACCGGTTCAGCGCGGCGGTCGGCGACGTAGATGATCTCGGCGACGGGACTCTGCTCGTTACTTCGGGCGCGCTCGGATCGGGATTCTATCCCGACATCATCATGAGCCAGTACGGCGACGGTCCCCGCGGCGCGTATGTGGCCCAGATAGACACCGCGACCGGAGAAGAACTGCACTCGCTCCTCATCGAGCGGGTCATCACCACGGAACATCCCAATCCACCCTTCAGCGTCTACCGGGCCGAACGTATCGATCCCTACGCAGCACTTGCATTGCCGACCGGACTGACGCTCGTTCGGGACACCCCTTGACTTTGGTCCCGTTCCGTGCCAATATCGCCCCGTACTATGAACCGGACAGGAGGAACATCATGAGACAACTGCTCGTTACCGCAGTCGTAACGCTGTTCACGGCGGGTCTGTTCGCCGGGGCGGCATTCTCGGAGGCCATCGACAAAGAGGGCAACACCTCGACCTGGACCTTTTTCCAGAAGGATAAGGCGAGCGCATCGGCCGCAGCAGCCGAAGCGATCAAGAAGCTCAAGGAGCAGGGCCACACCAAGGTAACCTCGCCCGCGAGCACCGGTATGGACCACGGCGTCTATGTCGTCATCTTCTCCGCCTACGAACACAAGGGCGAAGCGCGCTGGAGTCACGGCTTCGGCTTCCACGCCAACTCGCAGAAAGAGGCCGAAAAAGCGGCGCTCAGCAATATGAAGAAGAAGGACAAGTTCTGGAAGGCCGACTACGGCTACGACCTCAAAGAGACCAAGAATTTCTGACCGACGACTCCTTCTTTCCCACAAACTTTCAACAGCGCGGGTAGCAACTTTCTAACCGCTCATTTTTGTAGGGAAATTTTCTGCACAACTTTTCTTGACCTCTCGTCTCATGGCGTATTTTCGGTCTATCGAAGCATTTTCTTTCGAGAGTTCCAATGTATGCCTTTATAATCTCATCGACGATTCGCCCTTGGGGAGACAAATCACCGTGAAAGAAAATGTTGAAACGCCAGTTCTTTTGACTTTTCGACCGGAATGCCATAAAGTGGAGCGTTATTATTTGGATACGGTCTTGTGGAGAGGGTTGTGATGGAACAGAAGAAACCGTCCCAAAGCGAACTGCAGAGCAAGACTCTCATCCTCGGCGAGGTCGAGGGGATCGACGATATGCTGGCGGGCCTCAACCAAGGCCGCGCCCAACTCGAGAAACCGAAGAAAACACGCGACTGGAAGACCATCATCATCGTCGTCCTACTCGTCGTGGTCCTCGTCGAGATACTTTGGCTCGTGATCCGGTGAATCGCCGCCGCTTCCTCATCGGCCGGGTCCTGCCCCGCCTTCTGTTCGGCGCCCTGTTCGTCGTCGCCTCTTACTTCGTGGTGAAATACGGTCGTTTGGTCGCCGCCACTTCGATACACGACAACAATTTCCACGCCACCGCACAGCTCATCATCATCGCCGCCTCCGGCTGGATCGGCATGATCCTCGCGGCGGTCGGCATGCTCTCTACGTGGCGCCGTTCACGCATCTTCATACCCCGCCGCGCCTACCTGCTGGCCATGATACTGCTCGTGCCGCTCATGGCCTATCTCTGGAGTTTCACGGTACAGTACTCGCTCAAACGCTATGCGGTCTCGGGCGACGAGGTCAGCATGATCTTTCAGGCCGAGGTCTTCTCACGCGGCATGCTGTGGAATAAGACCATGGACAGCGCGATCGCGCCCCATTTCAAGCGGCATCACGTCATCACGACCCCCGAACGCGAATACTCGAAGTACCCTCCCGGATTGCCGCTGGTCATGGCGCTTTTCAAAAAAACGGTCGGCATCGAATGGACCAATGTCGGGATCACCCTCATCACCTTCTTTCTGCTCTTTTTCGTCGTTTCACGCATCTCCGGCTCGCGGGTGACCGCCCTGTTCACCGGTCTGCTTTTCGCGGTAACGACCTCGGTGGTGTTCCACGCCAGTTCCTACTTCTCCCATCCGGTGGTCATGCTGTTCGTGCTCCTGACCGTCGCTATCCTCTTTCTGGCCGGCACACAGGCCGATGAACGACATCGACGGCCCTTTTTCATCGCCGCCGGCGCCGCCATCGGACTGATCCTCTTTTTCCGCACATGGGATGCCGTCATCATCGCCGCCGCCGTCGGCCTGTTCCTGACCCGCGAACTATTCTTCCCTCCCGCCGGACAGAAGAACGTTCCCCTGAAACAACGGTTCTATGCCTTCGCACGTATCGTCGGGCTGGTCTCCGTCGGCTGTATCCCCGTCATCCTGCTTTTTCTCCTTTATCAGAAGATATACACCGGCGAATTTTTCACCTCTCCCTATCAGCTCATCTATTACAAACCGCAACTCCTTACCGGACAGCGGATCGGCGAGATACACGCCGACATGAGCGATTATTACTCGAAAGGACTGCTCGGTCTGACCCCCAACTGGCTCAACTCGCAGGCGCAGTGGACCAACAAATACCTTATCTGGCTCCTGCTCGCCCTCCCCTTCATCAAACTCGGACGTCTGCGGCGTTATGAATGGTTGGTGGTCTTCCTCCCGATCTGCTACGTTCTGGGTTATGCGATACACAACGCCGGCGGCGGCGACAGCTTCGGCGCGCGCTACTACTATCCGGCGCTCTGGTGCTGGTTCTACGGTGCCGCCGAGACGGCGCACTTCATCGGCCGAAGACTCTGGCGTTTTATCCACTGGGTCCCCTACGCGGCGTTCCTGTATACCCTTTTCATTTATTCACAAGAGGACTTCCCCGGTAAAGAGACCGGCATCATGCGCGGCGTGAACAAACGGTTCGCGCTGTACGGACAGGTAGAAGCCCGAGTCCCGCAGGATGAAAAAGTGATCGTGCTCATCAAACATCCGCCCGCCATGAATGAATCCTTCTTCACCCGCCACTCCCTCGATCTTTCGGATCGCATACTCTACGGCCAGTACGTCTCCAAGCCCCGCATGGTCGACGATCTGAAGGAAAAATTCCCCGACCGGAAGATATATGTCTACGATTGGGATAAATATAAAAGAAAGGTACGATTCTACGAGATCGGCGGGAGTGCCAATGAAGAAGCCATGGAAGATACTGATCGTTGACGACGATCCCTCGATCCGACGAAGCTTCGAGAAATTCCTGCGCAGCGAAGGGTATGCGGTCGTCACGGCGCGTGACGGCATAGAGGGATGGGAGGCCGTCACCGCGGAGCATCCCGACGTGGTGCTGATGGACATCAACATGCCCCGGATGAACGGTCTTGAACTGCTCGAGAAGATGCGCGGGACGCTCGGCGACGCTATGCCGCTGTGCATCACGATAACGGCCTACGGCGACTTGGCCGCAGCGGTCAAAGCGACCCAGCTCGGCTCGTATGATTTCCTCACCAAACCGATACCGCTCGAGAAACTGCGGCTCACCCTTCAGCGCAGTTTCGAAAAGATACGGATGAGCGAAACGGTGGCCTTTCTGGTGGGCGCCGCCGGGCCGCTGGAAGAGGAGATCGTCGGCCGCTCCCCCGCCATGGTCGAGATATACAAACAGATAGCGGGACTCGCGACCAACAAGGCGATGGTCCTCATCAGCGGCGAAAGCGGATGCGGCAAAGAGGTCGTGGCCCGGGCGATACACCGCACCATGACCGGCGGCGCCGCGCCGTGGATCGCCGTGAACTGCGCCGCTCTGCCGGAGAATCTCATCGAATCGGAGCTCATGGGCCATGTGAAAGGAAGTTTCACCGGCGCGGAAAAGGCCTCCGAAGGAAAACTGGGGATGGTAGGCGACGGTACGCTGCTGCTCGACGAGATCACCGAGATACCGCCGGTACTGCAAGCAAAACTCCTGCGCCTTCTGCAGGAACGGGAATATTTTCCGGTCGGCGCCGTGACGCCGCGCGCCTTCACCGGCCGCATCATCGCGGTGACCAACCGCGACCTTGAAGCCGAGGTGCGGGCCGGCCGTTTCCGCGAAGACCTCTACTACCGGCTCAATGTCGTCCATCTGCGGATACCGCCCCTGCGGGAACATCTCGAGGACATAGACCTGCTCGTCCCCCACTTCGTACGCAAGACCAACTTCCAGATGCATACCCGCATCGAAGGAGTGACCCGGGAAGGGATCGCCGTGCTGAAGGAATACCCGTGGCCCGGCAATATACGCGAACTGGAGAATCTCATCGTCAAAGCGGCGATCGCGTCGAAGGACCGCATTCTCACCCGCGATACCCTCGACGCGGAATTGCGCGGCATGACCGGCGGCGGCGCGCCCTGTCCCGACGGCATCCTACCGCCGGCGGGCGAACTGGTGCCGCTCAAGGAGATAGAGCGGCGCTATATCGATCTGGTCTATCGCGCCTCCCATTACCATAAGGGGAACACCGCCTCCACGCTCGGCATCACCCGCCCCACGCTGGACAAGAAACTCGAAGAATACGGGATAACGAAGGATGTTTGAACCGGCGTGGGTCTCGGCGGCGCTGTTCACGGTACTGACGGTCTACATCGCTCTGGCGTGGCGCATCGTCATATCGGGCAAACGGACCCCCGACGGCATCTTCGCCGGACTCTCGCTGCTCTCGCTGGGACTGCTGTTCAGCGTCGCCTCGGCGAGTTACTTCCCCTTCTTTTCGATCCTTTTCTTCGCCGCCCTGCTCGCCCTGCAGACGCTTTTCACCCTCTACATCTATACCTTTCCCAATGCCCTCGTACCGCCGCTCCGCTGGAACATCCTTTTCGCGGCGGCCGATCTGCTGTTCCTTTCCTTTTTCAGCGCCGACCCGCGCTTCGCCGCTCCGGCAACGGCGTTCTCGACCCTCTTCTTCTTTGCCGCCGCACTCTTCTTCATCGCGCGCAAACAGCGCTATCTGCGCCCCGAGATGCGCCGGTCGGCCAACATCACCGTCGGGCTCGCCGCTCTGCCGCCGCTCCTCATCGGCATCTCCGCGACCGTCGGCCTGCAGCTTCTGATCATCACGCCCTTCCTCGTGGCCGTCCCCGTGGTGCTGGCCATCGTCGGCGCGCTCTTGTTCCTGTCGCGGCGCATCTCGCGCGACATCCCGCTCACCGCGCCGCTGGTGCTGCTGGTCATCATCTTCACCCTGCCGCTCGGGTTCGTCTGGTTGGAACTTTTCCCGTTGCGCGTCCTCATATCGAACAATCTGCCGACCCGCTCCTTCCTCATCCCGGCCACCTTCGGCGCCTTCCTGACGATCAACCTCTTCGCCGCCGCCGCCCTGTGGCTCGCCGACCGTTTTTACCGTTACGCATCGCTCAATCAGGCATATTATGAACGGGTCGTGGCCTCCTTCCGCGCCCGCGCCGCAAGCGCGACGACCCATCAGGAACTGTTGCGGCTATTCGATTCGACCTTGCGCCATTCATTCCGCGGCATCGCCGACGCGCGCTACATCCTGTTCTCCGATGAGGACGAACGGCTCACCGAGCTGGGCGATCTGCGCTCGTTCGATCCGACGCTCGAGGAAAGCCTCATCGTCGAATGGTTCTCCGACGGGGAGGAGGATCATCTCCTGCGCCACGCCGCGCCGTCGGGACTGCTGGAGGAAGAGTGCGCCCGCATCGGCGCCGATCTCCTGATCCCGCTGCGCGAAAAGGGTCTGCTCTTCGGCGTGCTCGCCATCCGCGGTAAAGGGCTGTCGGCCGCCGCGGCGCGGGGCATAGCCGCGCTCACCGCCGTCGCCGCCGACAACTACCTGCGCCTTTCTCTGTTCTCGCTCATCCTGCGCAAGGAACGGCAGTTGCGCGAGGCGGAGTATTTCACCGAAACGGGCAATATGGTCTCGGTCATCGCCCACGAGATACGGACGCCGCTCACCTCGGCGATGTTCAACCTCGATGTCCTCAACGATTCGCTGCGCGCCGGGACCGCATTCGATCCCGAATACCTCGATATCGCCCACCGCGAACTTAAACGACTCAACGACACCGTCGAAAAGATGCTCCTCTTCGGCCGCAACATCAAACTCGAACCGGCCGACGGATCGCTCGAAGAATTCGTCGCCGATCTTCAGCGCACCTACCTCGCCGCAGCGGTCCCGATACGGTTCGAACCACCCATCCCCAAGCGCTGCCGACTCGACTGGGACCGCCTGCGCTATCTCGCGATAAACCTCATCAACAACGCTCTGCAGGCGATAGAGCAGTCCGGGAACCCCGGTGAAGTGACCGTGACCATCCGTGAAAAAGGGACCGCCCTCATCCTTGAGGTGACCGATACCGGGCCCGGCATACCGGAAGAGGCGTGCGACCACATCTTCGACCCCTTCTTCACGACCAAAAAGGAGGGCAACGGCCTCGGACTCGCCATCTGCCGCAAGATCGCGCGGCTCATGGAAGGCACCATAGAACTCTCATCGTCACGCCCCGGCCAGACACGCTTCACCCTCACGGTCCCGATAGAACGCTAAGTCAGATCCGGGCGACCCGATGGGAGCGCCCCTACAATTTTGTGTTGACATTCACTCTGCCGTGTGGTACGGTTTCTTGTACAAGATGGAGGGTGCCATGACGGTACTGACCTACAGCGAGGCGCGGCGCAATTTCGCGGGCGTCATGAAGAGTGTCTGCGACGACCGGACCCCGGCGGTCATCACGCGGCGCAACAACGAAACGGTGGTGATGCTTTCGATGGCCGACTACGAGGCGCTTCAGGAGACGGCCTATCTGCTCGGCGCGCCGAAGAACGCGCGGCGGCTCCTTGAGTCGATCGAGGAGTTGGGCAAGGGGAAGGGCAAGGAGCGGAAGCTCGCCGCATGAAACTGGTCTTCTCGGAACATGCGTGGGAGGATTATCAGTACTGGCAGGCGCACGACCGTAAGAAGATCGAGCGGATCAACGAACTCATCAGGGACATTCAGCGCAATCGGTATCGCGGGATCGGGAAGCCGGAGCCGCTGCAGCATGCGTTGCAGGGGTGGTGGTCGCGGCGGATAGATGCGGAGCACCGGATCGTGTACCGGGTCGAGGCCGACACGGTGCAGATAGCGCAGTTACGGTACCATTACTGACGGCAACTCCCCTCATAGCTAGACAAGAAACACCCTGACCCCAGATGCCAGATACCAGAAACGGACAATGTTTAGAAGACGCTGAATTTCTCAGCTTTAATGATTCTACTTTGAGTAACTCAATTCAGACAAGTAGCTGTATCGTATCCAGTACAATCTTTCTTACATTCAGCAAAACCGCCCGTATATCCGCCGCCGGGGATCGTGGTACAATCTTTCGCATCACCGTCACAGGCTTCGCCAATGTCGGTCTTATCGTTGCCGCAGTTTGAGTTGACGCTATCTGCATCATTAATAACATCTATTTCTACCTCATCTTCTGTTTCCGAATCATTATCGGACGAGCCTTGGCAAACGGCACCGTTCGCTTCTTCGACACAACTCTTATTCTGTGCAGCACAGTCAGTCGAATCAACCCAACTGCCATCAATACAGACAACTATCTTGTCGCCGGAACAGGAAGACCCGGTACCGGTACAGTTATTGCCCGGTCCCGCGCACTCACCATCTTGACATGCTACGCCTTTAGCAGCACAATCTTCAACGAAAACCAAACCCCCATTTTGGCATCTCAGCAGTTTTTGATTGGACCAGTCGCAAATGGTACCATCGCCAGAACACGGATAGCCTATACCATATTTTTCTAGACACTTATTCTCAACCTCATTGCAGTAATATTTTGTCTCGTCTCCACAATCCCCATCTTGCTCACATTGTGTCCCAGTGCAGATAGATGCCGCATACTGAGAACACAAATCGCCACTTTCCCATGCCGAACAGGAGGCTTTGTTCATACACGAAACATACTCCTTTGCCGCAACCGCATCAAACACTTCCTTCCCCTTGCAAACAGAATCATAAGTAAAATCGATATCGTTTATATTCGTGTCGATCTTCTCCTTTTCTTCTTTGATACAGTCGTCCACTGAGGCGTATAAATCAAAAAAGTGGGTTTGATCACATTCCTTGTATCGATTGCACTGCATAGCAATGCGCTTTTCAATGAAAGTCTTTTCGGTATAAGCAGTGTCATTTTCATCTTCACAACCGATAATTGACAAACATGCAACAAAAAGAAGACCATAAAAAACGACGATTCTCATTTCATTCTCCTTTTTTCTGATGACCATTTATCAAATATCCTAATCAATTGTATGGTAACAATGCCGACACTATTCCTGCCGCTCGTTGCGGTTGTAGAGCCACGCGAGTTCGGCGAGCCCCCACGCCGCCTCATCGCGGATATCGTCGTGCGTGAACCGGAAGGTCCAGTTGTGGAGCCCGACCGTCCCCGGCGTATTGAACCGCGCCTCAGACCCCATCCCCAGCACATCCTGCAGCGGACAGACCGCGTACTTCGCCACGCTCCCGTAGGCAAGCCGGATGAGCGCCCACGCCGGGCTGTCGCCCCACCGCAGACCGAGATAGCGGTTGACCTGTTGACGGTCGTGTTCGTAGATGCCGCGATACCACCCCATCACCGTGTCGTTGTCGTGCGTCCCGGTATAGACGGCGCAGTTGGGGGTCGTGAAATTGTGCGGCAGGAACGCGTTGTCGGGCGACGCGAACCCGAACTGGAGCACCTTCATCCCGGGGAAGCCGCCGTGCTCGCGCAGTTCGACCACATCCTCCGATATGACGCCGAGGTCTTCGGCGATGACCGGCAGTTCGCCGAAATGCGCTTTCAGCGCGTCGAAGAGTTTCTTGCCGGGGCTCTTGCGCCATTTCCCGTTCACCGCCGTATCGTCGCCCGCCGGCACCGCCCAGCACGCCGCGAACCCGCGGAAGTGGTCGATGCGGACGATGTCGAAGAGGCGGAACGACCACGCGAACCGCTTCTTCCACCAGTCGAACCCGTCCTCCTCCATCCGCTTCCAGTCGTAGAGCGGGTTGCCCCAGAGTTGCCCCGTCGGCGAGAAGTAATCGGGCGGCACCCCCGCGAGGAAGGTCCGTTTGCCGTTCTTGAGGAGGAAATAGTCCTGATGCGCCCAGACGTCCGCGCTGTCGAACGAGACGAATATCGGGATATCGCCGACGATGCGGATGCCGCGATCGCCCGCGTACTTTTTGAGCGCGTCCCACTGGCGGTGGAACAGCCACTGGATGAACTGGTGGCGCAGGATGTCGTCGGCCGATTCCTGCATGAAGCGGGCGAGCGACGCGGGACGCCGTTCGCGGTATTCGACCGGCCATTCGTGCCAGCAGGTGGTGCCGAACTTCTCGCGGAGCGCCGCGTAGAGCGCGTAGTCGCCGAGCCAGTGGCTCGCCGCGGTGCGGAATTTCGCGAATTCGTCGAATTTATCGCGCCTCTTCTGGAAGGTGGCGAAGGCGGCGCGGAGCATCGCGTCCGACTGGTCGCGCGCCATGTCGAAATTGACGCGGCGCGGATCGGGGGCCGGGACGCGGAACGGCGCGCCGTCGGGGAGCAGTCCCTCTTCGGCGAGGAGATCGGCATCTATCAACCACGGGTTCCCCGCGAAGGCCGAGTGCGAGTTGTAGGGACAGCCGTCGTAGGAGGTGGGCGTGAGCGGCAGTATCTGCCAGAGCGACTGTTTGCCCACCGCGAGCCAGTCGACGAACCGGCGCGCCGTTGCGCCCAGCGTGCCGATGGGACCGGGACCGGGAAGCGCCGCGGGGTGAAGGATGATGCCGCTGGAACGAGTGTGTGTCATGGGTGCCTCATATAGTGTCTCAACTTCTCAACTCCCGTTCAACCTTTCAACCGGGCGTGCCGCTGACGCGCCCCTACTCTTCACCGCTCACTCTTCACTTCTCACTTTTCACGACTCACGATATCAGCATCCCGGCGATATTGGCGGTGACGAAACTGGCGAGCGTTCCGGCGATCATCGACTTGATGCCGAGCGCCGCTATCTCGCCGCGCCGCGACGGGGCCATCGTCCCGATGCCGCCGATCTGTATCGCGATGGAGCCGAGGTTGGCGAAGCCGCACAGCGCGTAGGTGGCGATGATGACCGAGCGCTCCGAGAGCTGGCTCGTCCCCGCCTTGATCCCGTCGGCCAGATGGGCGTAGGCGACGAATTCGTTGAGTATCGTCTTCTCGCCGAGGAACACGCCGACCTGCATCGCCTCGTCCCACGGCACCCCCATGCAGAGAGCGAGCGGCGCCATCACCCAGCCGAGCACCTGTTCCATCGTGACGCCGGCAAAGCCGAAGAAGTAGTTGAAGAAGGCGACGAAGGCGATGAAGGCGAGTAGCATCGCCGCGACATTTATCGCGAGGAAGACCCCTTCGGAGGCGCCGCGCGCCGCCGCTTCGAGCGCGTTGCGGTCGACTATCGGGATATCTATCATGCCGCCGCCCGCGGTGACCGGTTTGCCGGTCTCGGGCACCATGATCTTGGCGAACATGATCGCGGCGGGGGCCGACATGACCGACGCCGCCATCAGATGCCCCGCGCTCACTCCCATCCCGACGTAGGCCGCCATCACGCCGCCCGCGATGGTCGCCATGCCGCCGCTCATCACGCACATGAGTTCCGACCGGGTCATCGATTCGACATAGGGCCGTATCATGAGCGGCGCTTCGGTCTGACCGATGAAGATATTGGCCGCCGCCGACAGCGATTCGGCGCCCGAGGTGCCGAACAGATAGCGGAACACGAACGCGAACCCCTTGACCACCTTCTGGAGGATGCCGAAGTAGTAAAGCACCGTGAAGAACGACGAGAAGAAGATGATGGTGGGCAGTATCTTGAGCGCGAAGGACCATTCCTTGAGCAGACCGCCGAAGACGAATTCGCTCCCGGCGTCGGTGAACTGCATCATCTTGGCGAAGACGCGGTTGACGATGTCGAAGATCCACTCGCCCGGCGCCGTCTTGAGGATGAACAGCGCGAAGAGGAGCTGGACGACGACCCCCATCACGACGATGCGCCAGCTGAACCGTTTGCGGTCCTCCGACAGGAGCCACGCAAGCAGGACGAACACGAAAATGCCGATGAAACTCAAGAACTGGTACATGGCGACCTCGTTCCTTAATGATCTGCCGAAGTATATCTTTTGCCTGACGGCATGCAACTTTTACCGTTCTCTTTCCACCTCCCCCAAAACTTGCCTTTTCTCCTACCGCTATTATAGTGAAAAAGTTCAAAGGGAGTTGCCATGAAGCTCGTCATCCAGATACCCTGTTACAATGAGGCTCAGCACCTGCCCGCCACCGTCGCCGACCTGCCCAAGAAGATAGACGGCATCGACGAGATAACGGTGCTGGTCATCGACGACGGATCGGCCGACGACACCTCGGCGGTCGCCCGGTCGCTCGGCGCGACGGTGGTGCGCCATACCGCCAACCGCGGGCTTGCCGCCGCGTTCATGACCGGCCTTCACACGGCGCTGACGCTTCAGGCCGACATCATCGTCAATACCGACGCCGACAATC
>Ga0209507_1000085_pt1 | contig 139914 bp, 96 predicted proteins | sample AD_UKC028_MetaG_FD_184414 | JGI IMG/M metagenome (GOLD analysis project Ga0209507, IMG submission 184414) | Active sludge microbial communities of municipal wastewater-treating anaerobic digesters from USA - AD_UKC028_MetaG (SPAdes) (version 2) | ecosystem: Engineered > Bioreactor > Anaerobic >...
AGTCTTCGCGCACGGGGCGGCCGATGGGAAGCGAGTCATTCATCGCGGGGCTGGAACGGATGCTTGGGCGTGGGCTGCGCCCGAAGGCGGCGGGCCGCCTGGCAAAGAAAGGGCGGAAGGACAAGTGAAGGAAGGATGCAGAAATAAGGTCGCTGTCCCCGATTTCCAGGGCGTCGCGCCGGGGGACGTGACGCTGACGCTTGAGGTCGCCACGCCAAGCGGGACGTATGCGGACGCGGTGGCGTTTCACGTGATGGACCTGGAGATGGAGGCGGTCGGGGCCTTCACGCTTTCGCCCGTCTTTCCTGCGGACATGACTCCCGGGCCGGGCGGGGGATACGAAGTGCTTCACAACCTGGTCATTGATGAGCCCACCGACTCGCCGCTGCCGACGTGCGTGATCCTCAAGGCGAGCGGGACCGGCGCTGCGGCTGACATCTTCGACGAGAAGAGAGTAGAATGGAAGTCGGTGGGCGAGCGGGAGGCGCTTGTAACGAAGCTGCGCTACGCCGACGCGGACGATCCGGAGAAGGTGCTGGCGATGTTCCCGAAGCACGAGATCGCGACGGTCCGGGAGCTTCTCGACGAGTTGGCCTTGGAATGGGACGGCACGTTTTCGCTGTGCCTGGCGCGGTTGCCTGAGCCGGGCGAATTCGAGATAGAGGCGGAATACGGCGTTGATCCGCTGACGGTCAAGATCAAGAGCCGAATACCGGAAATGGGAGACGTCACGTGGTTCCGGCGGAATTCAGACGGCAGCATGAGCGAGATCACGGGCCAGAACGTTCATCCGACCGATGGGTTCGGTGTTCGGTATTTTCCCGACGCAACAGCGCCAGATGGCGAGTGGGAAGACGTCATCTACGTGCGCGCGATGCCACAACCCGTTTCGCCGGGGGTGAACGTCTACTTCCGAGCGCTCGATCCGGACGACCCGTCGCTGAATGAAGGCGGGAATTACGGCGGGGACAACGATGAAACAGGTGACAATGCCGGAAAGTTCGAGGTGGAGAATGGAGCAGAGAATCCCGGGGGGAAGCCCACGGAGTTGCGCCTGGAGGGACTGTCGGCGCGAACGGACGATGCCGGTGTAGCGTGGGCGAAATTCCGGGTGTCGCACAGACAGGGGGACAATTATCGGGTTGCCGCCTCATGCAATTTGGGCAAGTTGGCAGGAATCCGCCAGTCCGACGTTGCGGGTTGGGGACCGGCGCTGCCGCAGTTTGAATTCCAGGAGCCGGCCACTCGGGTGAGCACCCTCATGACGATTTGGCGCAAGGGCCACGTGGAAGTTGACTGCATGGCCCCCGTGAACCAGACGAATCAGGTTACAGGCACAATCAAATCTGTGATACCAGTGGGGGGAGGGAATGATTGGCGAATCTGCACAAATCAAGTCCTGGATGACAGCGAGAAAAGATTCGTTCCAGGAACAGGCTACATCGTACTACCTACTGGGCAGACCGTAGCCCTTGATATCGTTTCGAGCAGTGGGCCGGATTTGGATTTCACATTGGCTGGTGCGGGGACAATCGGGATTCCTCCCGCCGCAGCGGTCGGCCTGAGTTTCAGGATCGAAGACGATGATCAACCTGCAGTCATTCCTCCGACGTGGCCTCTGGACCCGATCGTCATGACCGGCTTCAGACATGCCTACATTGAGCTGGTCGCAGACACGGGCCTTGACAGCCCGAACGTGACATTCACAGCGAATGAAGAGGATATTGAGCCGGTCATCCGTCAGTTCAAAGGCAGCCAGGGGTGGGTCGGACAGTACAGCTCATACAAATACTGGTGCCCCTATCTACTTGCCGCCTATCAAGGTACAAAGGAGAGTGATAACGATCCCGACAGTGAGGTGAAAATTGAAGCCGGCAACACAGACATGCCAGGCCCCGTGAATCTCGCAAGGCGAGACTGCTCTATCGTGTATTTGGAGGCGATTAGAGATGGGTGTGCGGAGAGTGGTCAGTCCCACCTATATCCCATCATCGTGTCTGGTACTACCCTGCACGAGCTCTGCCACCAGTTCACGAACTCCCCTGCTCACTGTCCCAGCACAAGCGGACACGTTTGCGCCATGCTGGCGGTCAACGGTAACACACAGCTTTGTCCGATCTGGATACGAAAGTTGCGACAGGTCAACAAGGTGAACCCTCAGTTCTTGGGAGACATATCCAGATGACCCTCACCGAGCCACACTACTCACGTCCTTGGCGCAACGGCCCGTGGGGAATCTTTCACGTCGTCCTGTTCCTAATGCTGCTTTGTGCTGTGATTTGCTGTGATGACTCGGACTATGTATCAGTCACACTGGAAATGGAGAAGAAACGTTTCCTTCTTGGTGAGCCGATCACTATCATGACGTCTATTCAGAACAACCACATTCGGACTGCCAATGTCGTAGAAGGGCTAGTAGTGTACAGTCCATGTGGGAGTATCGGCGTTCAGATCCACCTGAAGTGCCAGGATGGGAATGTAACAACCTTCCCATTTGAGGAATCACTGAGATCAGAAGGTTCCTTCATAGAGTTGGACGTGAAAGAGGTCAGCGGTACTAGCGCGGAATCAATGGACCGCTATTCGTACTATCCTTCCCTACACGCTGGACGACGCAAGTCTGCTGTTGGAGTTATCAGCATCTGGCACGATGCTGCGCCACGCCGCAAGGGTAAATACGAAATCTGGGCATCTGCTCGGTGGGTCCCAATGCTTTCTTCGGAGAATGATCCACTCCGTTTGGCGGAATCCGCACACATGACTTTTGAGATTGTGATGCCAACTTCAGAACAGGACCGGATGGCCCTGAAACAGTATCTGGGAATTGAGATCGAGGATTTCGTCAACGGGGCCAAACCGCCTGGAAACTACATGCAGAGTTACCAGCACGAGATGAGTGTGGTACAAAGCTTCCCCCGTTCGCAGTACGCCTACCTGCTTACTGAGTCGAGCCTTAAAACGTGTCCCCCGGGACATGAACGGTCGGCATTGATGAGTTTCCAGAAACTCAGACTGAACAGGTATCTCGTGGTAATTGCGATGTGCCTGTTTCTGCTGCTGACTCTGCTGATGGTGGCCTTGTACGTCTGGTGGCGAGGTGGCATCAGGCACTTGCTTGACGCGATACGGAAACGGAATCGTAACGTTGAGAGCGGGCGTATCGTGCACTAGGCGTGCCAGGTAGAGCTATGTCGGCCCCGGAAGGGGCGTTCTGGCCGGTGAACAACCCGGTGTGGTCTGTGACGGGCCTTGCGTCCCATGCGGACTCATACGGCAGCGTCTACGGCGTCCTGCCCTCTGCTCCCGGAAGCGTGAGCGCGCGCACCGAGTGCGGCTCGTCCGGGGCAGACGCCTCCCTCAACTACGGAACGGATCCTGCGCCGAGAACCATGATGACCGACGGCGGGAGGTACGAGTTCTCATGCGGAACGGACCGTTTGTTCACGAACGTGGAAAGCGAAGGCTATCCGGTCGGGGTTTACGACGATCCGCTGGGCAGCGCGAGCCTGTTCTATTCCCTGGACGGGATTGCGTGGGCGCCGGCTGGCGGGGACTTCCCGGGGCAGTTCATCCCTGTCGGTTCGTAGACGAGGGCGACGGGGAGTTGCGGGGAGTCGTGGTATTGGGACTGGAGTCCTGCAGGGCCGGGGCCTGAAGGCGATCCGCCACCGCCGGGCGGGCCCGAGTACTTTTCTTTCGAGAACCAGAGCTGCTTCGGCAGTCCTGCGATTTTCCACATGACGGGGACGGGGACGGGTCAGATCGCCTGCCACGGCTACGCGTCGGAGAAGGGGTATTTCTGCCAGGCGCTGGGGGGCTGGATATCGGTCGTGGCGGTTGACGTTGACGCGGACGCCAACGGGGACGGAGAGATGGACTCGCAGGTTGACGAGGCGCTGGAAGCGTCGCCGGAGATTGCGCCGGGGCTGACGGTTGACGGGGGCGGGCCGAACAACGACAATGACGTTGTGGACAGCGAAGAGGAGTTTGCGGGAATGAGGCGGCTGACGGTGGCCCACGCCTACGGCTTTGAGGCGTCGGACATGGCGAGCGTCGGCGTGACGATGAGGCTGACGGCTTCGGGGGGCGGGACGGTGAGGATATTCGGGTGGGCGGCGGATGAGCCTGGAGCGTGGGGCGATCTCGTGATGCTGGCGGAGCCGGGGGAGGACCTTGAGCTTGCGCGCGGGCGGGAGCTTTACGTCCAGGGCGATATAGTGATTAAGTCTGAACATTGAATGCGCATGGCTGCGCTACTGGGCGCTGCGGCTGGGGGCGATGCTATAAAGAATCAGCATTATCCTTCCAAAATGATGGTGATCTGCATATGACTCTTTGCCGCCCCCCCCCCCTTTCATTTCGCGTCCCCTGCCCGAAGAGCGGTTGAGACAGCGCAATCAAAGGGAGAAATTGTTGACGCAAGAAACAGCGCATCGGAAACTGGTTCACTGCCAGTTTGAGTGGGCCATCCCCTCCCGCAGCCGGATCACAGGCGTCGAATAGTAAGGGGTCACTGACGGGCGGGCGACCGTAATTTGGATTGCGGCAGTCTTGCTGCCGCCTTGCCGTTTCCCCCGGCTTGCCGGGGTTGGAAACTGCCGGATTCAGCGAAGCGCAAGCAAGCGCGCGCAAAATGCGCGAACGCAACGGCAAGGCGCAGGCAAGCGCGTCCGCAAAGCGGACGAACGCACTCCAGGGAGATGCGTCCGTGACTGACGCCGTACGTCGAATAACGGTTTCGACTATGGAATATTCAGAAATCAGGATAGAATGCCTGATACGATGGTCTGCCGGCGAGGGAATGTGCAGATAGACCATTATGCGTCGCGTTGCGGGAAGGTAGAGAAGATGCGATCATCAGTCAGATACTCCGCGTCTCGTTTGTCCATTTCGTCGCCGCGCGCCATGCGGCTGAATCAATCCATCGAACCCCTGGAACGCCGGCTGCTCCTCAGCTCTGCAATAAGGCAGACTGAAGGCATCCCGACCCCGGACTGCTTCGGGGGAAGCCTGCGTGATTTCGGCCTTGACGCCGCGCTGGATGGCGAAGGCAATATCTACGTGGCAGGCTATACGTCATCAGCCGATTTCCCGATTGCCGGCGGATTCCAGACGGCATATGCCGGAGGCGAATCTGACGCCTTTCTGGCCAGGTTCAGCCCCGACGGCGGCACGATGCTCTGGAGCACGTTTCTGGGCGGGAGCGGCGCGGATGAAATAACGCGCATCGCTTTCGGAAGCGACAACAGCGTCTATGTCCTCGGCAACACGACGTCCGCCGACTTCCCCGGCGGCGCGGTCTTTGACGGCGCTTCTCAGGACGTTTTCGCGGCCCGCATCGCTCCGGATGGATCAGCCATTCTCTGGTCCGCCGGTGTCGCCACCCCGGTCTCCGATCAGGCGGGCGGCATCGCGCTTGACTCGGCGGGCAACGTATTCATCTGCGGCGGCGCGGATTCAGCGGAGTTGACCCACACGGCAGGCTTTGACGGCGGGCCGTCCGGCGGCGCGGACGCCTTTATCGCGGCAATCTCCGCCGCAACCGGGACAATCTCCTGGACCGGCCTTCTTGGAGGTCAGGGAACAGATATCGCGTGGGACGTTGCTGTTGATAATACAGGCAACGCCGTGGTAGTCGGCTCGACTGCATCCGCCGATTTCCCAGTCGCAAATGCTTTCGATATCCGTCCAAATGGTTACGAAGACGCCTTCGTCGCTTCAATAAGGCCGGACGGATCGGCAATGGCATGGTCCGGCCTCTTTGGAGGCTCGCGCAGCGACGAAGCTCGCGAGGTTGAAACCGACGCCGACGGAAACATCTTCATCGCGGGAACTACCCGCTCAAGCAATCTGCCCGCCCAGGCAGGCGGCTCATACGCCGGTGACGCAGACATCTTCACCGCGAAAATCGCCGCGGGCGGCGGCAGTATCGAATGGACTCGACTCACTGGCGGTTCTTCCGCAGAGGCCACCGGCGACATGGCGATTGACAACAGCGGCAACATATTCATCGCCGGATGGACAACCTCCCCCGACTTCTCCGGCGCTCCGGAACCATCGGAAGGCTCTGGAATCGCCGCCTTCCTCACAAAATTTACGGCGGACGGCACCCTGATCCCGATTTCCGGAATCATTGACGGCGACAGGGACGACTACTTCACCGGCATCGGCGTCAACGGAAACGCCGAAATCGTCATCTCCGGATGGTCAGCCTCAACCGATCCGGGGGCAACGGTCATCGCCGGCCCCGGCGGTCAGCAGGATGTCCTGCTCGGCATCATGCAGGACGTTGCGCCAATCGCCTTCGCAGCGGAAACTGAAACACCGGAGAATGAGCCGGTGACCTTCTCACTCGGCGGCTACGACCCGAACGGCGATGCCCTGACTTATGAAATCATCAGTGGACCGGCTAACGGCAGCCTCAGCGGAATTGCGCCAAATCTGACCTATTCGCCGGACGCAGGTTTCAACGGAACAGAGATAATTACCTATTCCGTCACCGATGGGACGAATATTTCGGCGCCGGCCTCGGCATCAATCACTGTCACGCCCGTTAACTCCCCCCCCGTGGCCGACGATCTCACAATCACGCTTCAAGAAGACGGGAATGCGCTGATCGTCCTGAGCGCAACGGACGCGGAAACCCCCTATCAGGCACTCAGTTTCTCCCTGAGCAATCCGGAAAATGGCGGTCTTGTTGAGATTTCTCACGGGCGATACGTCTATACCCCGTCGGCAGACTGGAATGGAATCGAGGAACTGACGCTAACGGTCTCGGACTCCGGCGATCCGGCCACCGGCCAACCTTTAGGCGGCATCGCATTGACGGATACCTCAGTCGTTACGCTGAACGTCTTCCCGGTAAATGACCGCCCCGCCGGCATTCCAGCCAGAGCCGACACGGTTGTCAATACTCCCATCGTTCTCGCGCTTGAAGGCTCGGACGCCGACGGCGACGTTATGACCTTCGCTATTGTTACCGCCCCGGCGCGCGGCAAACTAAGCCCCGCCCCCGGCGCGGCGGACGATGCGCGATGGACCTATACCCCCGACGCGTTCTTCAACGGCACCGATACGATCAGTTTCACGGTCTCCGACGGAGCGCTCGTCAGTTACGCCGCGACGTTCACAGTCAATGTCCGCAGCGCCGCCAACAACCTGCCAACATCAAGTCCCGCGAGAGTCAGCGCTTCTGAAAACACGGAAATCATTATCACCCTTGCGGGAGCCGATCCGGACGGCAGTCTGCTAACTTATGGCATCGTCGCTTCACCGTCGCATGGAACCCTCAGCCCACTGCCCGGCAAAGACAACGATAATCAATGGACCTACACCCCGGACGCCGACTGGAACAGCGGCCCGTCCGGCGAGGGCGAAATCCTCGATTCATTCACCTACTACGCCAATGATGGTCTGGCCAACAGCGCGCCGGCGCGGATTGACATTTACGTCGCTCCGATCAACGAGCCGCCTGTCGCAGTCGCCCCGATCGGACTGACAACGCAGGAGGACACGCAGATCGAATTCACGCTCTCCGGAACAGACCTTGAAACTTCGTCCGGAGAACTTGTCCTGAACGTTCCGCTGCGTTCTTCTCATGGAACCCTCACGCCCGTCGGAGACAATCCTGGCGTTTTCTCATACCTGCCCGATCTAGATTTCAGCGGGACTGATTCCTTCACTTTCACAGTAACCGATACCGGTGAGCCGATTGATCCGACAATAGGCGATCAGACCAGCGGCCCCGTTGCGGTTGAAATTGAAGTAACCCCCTCCAACAACGCCCCCCGCGCCATCCCACGCGCTACCGGAACCGATGTGAACACCGGCGATCACACGGGCGTTGAGATCATGCTCTTCGCGCTCGACCGTGAAGGTTCGCCTGTCACCTACGCAATCGGCGCGCATCCCGAACACGGCACAATCATTCTCATCTCCCCAGCCGATAACGCCTATGTAACCTACGTGCCGGACTTCGGCTTCACGGGAACCGACACCTTCACATACTTCGCGTCGGACGGCGATCTGGCCGGAGAAGCGGCAACAGTGACAGTCTTCGTTGCCGAAGGCGCGATACCCCCGACGGCCTCAAGCCCTCAATCGCTGATCGTCACCCAGGAAGACAAGCCAATCGCCGTGATCTTGCCCGGAAGCGATCCTGATGGCGGCGCGCTCAGCTATTTCATTGACCAGCCCCCGGCCCACGGCGCGCTCTCCGGAAACGCGGGAAGCGCCGTTTGGACCTATACCCCTGCGGCCGGATGGTCGGGCGAGGACTCTTTCCTGTTCCACGTCAAGGACGGCAAGCACGACAGCAATATCGCCCCCGTCGAGATCAGAGTCACCCCTGTTGACGACCCGCCGGTCGCCCAGAACGGTTCCGCAACCGTAACATGGGGAATGACTTACGAAATCCCAATCATCCTGTCGGCGACCGACCCCGACAGTGGTCTCCTGACATTCGAAATCCTTGCCGACCATATGCCTGCGTCCGGAACACTGGTTCCCATGCAGGGGCTTTCCGACACCGGCAACTGCTGGCTTTACACCTACACCCCCGCGCCTGACGCCGACGCGCCGGCGACAGACTCATTCCAGTTCACGGTTTCCGACGGAACCACGACCAGCGCTCCCGCGAACTTCACCATCAACATCGTCGAGCCCAGCGTGAGTTTCACATCCGTCGCGGTGGACAAGGCGTTGGACGGCCCGACCATCATCCCGCCCGGACACACTCTGCCCATCTACTGGAGCAACATCGCGCTCCCGTCTGACGCCCGGGTTCGCATGTTTCTGGACACAGACGACGATCACGAAAACGGCGGTCTCGAACCGTTGCCGGGCGGCGATCTGTCAGTCTCATTAGGGAATTTTAACTGGCGGATTCCGGTGGAGTTTGCCGGCGACAACTTCCGCATTGCCGCGCGACTTCCCGACGGGCGTTACGTCTATGCCCCCGGGGAGGTCCGCGTCCGGCACATTGAGCATCCTGTGGTCAATGCGCCATCTGGAACCAACGTCTGGCTCATTGATCTGGATGGCGACCCGGAAAACGACCTGCCGGATCACTACATCCCGGCATCCTTCGTCACCAAGCCGGAAGATACTCTCGGACCTGTTGTATTATACGGCCTTTATGGAGAGGTCGGCGTCATTGTTACAAGCAGCGCGCCGTTCAACGGAATCCGCGCCTTCGGGCAATACCCCATCGCCTTCGCGCAGGTCCAGGCCCCTAAGACATCGCTTATCTACAGCCAGGCCGGATTCTCCGGCTACGACCTGAATGGCCTGCGAATAGTTGAGAACGACGTTGCCGGCATACCGAGAGTCACATACATGTTCGGAGACGACATTGACGACGATACGGCCATGGACGACCCGACGGCCCTGTCCGTCAACGGCGATCTCAATCGTTTCATTGACACGACCGGAATATGGGGTGACATGTTGATCTCCGGAAAGGCAGGCGACGTTCTGCTGACGCAGGACCCTCGGCTGGCGCATGACCTCAGGATAACTGCTTCGGTTGACAGGATGGTTCTGCCCAGCATTCAGGAGGGCGCAACCGTTTCTGTAGGAAGCGCAAAGGTCGTCGTCAGCAGCGTTGTTGAGGGCGAACTCTCGATCAGCGGAAATGCGGCGGTTCTTGTGGCCGATTCCGTCGCTGCAACCGGCGTGATATCTGCGGGAAGTTCCGACAAGCTCTTCGTGAAAGACTCGGTGTTTGGGATGGTTAATGTCGCAGGAGATATAGGCGTCTTCTTTGCTGCTTCGATCTTGCCCGGCGGAGCGATTTCAGCGGCTGAGACAGACGTCTTTATTGTCCGCAACGAAGTTCACGGCGCCGTAAGTTTCACCGCCCCCGGCGGGAACGTATCGCTGATGTCCCTCGGTTCTGTTCAAGGCGGAACGATTACATCATCCGGAACTCTCAACAAGTTTGTCTCCGGCGCGTTTTCCGGTGAGCTACAAGCCACCCGGCTCAACTCCGTCTTCATTCTCGGTGAAACTCAGGGAAGGATTTGGAGCCGTGGTCGCGTCGAGACGTTCTACAGTATTAGCGCGAATGGGCTTGACGCAAGCTTCCTTGAAGGCGCAAATCTGATCTCAGTGCCAGGCGTTGTCACAAACTCAAAGATTGTATCAGGTTACGATCTTGCCCTCGGCAGGCCGGACAGCGGCGGCGCGCTGAATTACGTCTACGTCGGGGGATTGGTTGATTCCGTCGTCAGCGCCGGAACGAATCCGGTAGACGGTCTCTGGGGCGACGGAAACGATGAAGCCGGCGTTGGAAGCTTCTCGCGGGTGTTCTGTCTCGGACGCATCACGAACAGCACGGTTCAGGCATCCAGCGGCACGTTCATCTTTTACTCGGCGGAGCCGCGGCAGTTTGTGACGGTCCCGCCGGACTTGGGAACGGTGAGGGTGCTGGGAGACTGACCTAAGGAATGTGACCAACATGGAAATCATGTCACTGTGTCATTTTATCGTCGCAGTTTTTCTTTCATCCGATAACTTTAAACCCTTCGTCTGCGATACTGCTTCCGGCGAAGCCCCCATCGTCCAGCCCTGGAAGTCCTTCGAGCCTGATCCGGCCTTCCATGGCCAGTTCCTCGTCGCCGGCGACCTGGACGGCGACGGCAAGGCCGAGATTGTCACGGCGCGGAACGACAACCAGCGCGTGACCGCCGTCATCGCCTGTAAACTTGATGGTAAAGTCCTGTGGAAATGGGGCGAGGCGAACGCGGGCGGCGTCGGCATCGCCTATGACATCCCGCTTCAGACTTATGATCTTGACGGCGACGGCAAGAGCGAGGTCTGGCTCGGTATCCGCGGTTTCATTCTCGTGCTGGACGGCGCAACCGGCAAGGAGATGAAACGACTGGACCTGCCTGCGGGGCTAGAGGTCGCCGACTGCATCACCTTCGCCGATCTGACCGGCGCGGGCCGCGCGACGGACATCATCATCAAGGATCGCTATCGTCGCATCTGGGCCTATACGCGCGATTGGAAATTCTTGTGGGACTGGACGCCGACGACCTATCCCCTCCTCTGCCACCACCCCACACCGGTGGACTTTGACGGCGACGGGCGTGACGAGGTCATCGCCGGCTACACAATGCTGGACGATTGCGGGCGGGAGATGTGGCATTTCAAGCCGGAGAAGATCAAGATCGGGCGCGGGCATCTCGACTGCTCCCGCGTCATGACGACCGGCAATAAACCGGAAGACTTCCGCCTTCTGTTCTCGTGCTGCGGGGACAACGGCATCGCTATGGTTGACGGAAACGGCAAGACGCTCTGGGAACTCTCCGGCCATCATTTTGAGTCCATTGACACAAGCAAGTTCAGGGGCGACTTGCCCGGAAAACAGGTTTTCGTAGACATTGACCACCTGCCCTTCGGCAAGTGCCTGATGTGGCTGCTGGACGACAAGGGCAATCTCCTCGGCGAGTTCAAGTGCTTCTACGGACGTCATCACCGCGTGATTGACTGGAACGGCGACGGGGTTGATGAAATGCTCTTCGCCAACGCCCGCAGGCTTTACGACGGAAACGGAAAATGTATGGCTGAATTTGGACCGAGGGAGGATTTCGGCCATGCAACCGGAGAGCAACAGAATAACGATCCCGGCCCCTTCGCAGTGGCGGCGGACCTTGACGGGGACAAGCGCCCGGAGATAATCCTCCATTCGACGAAGAAGGTCTGGGTCTACAAAGGCGCGAACGTTTCGGCAGTCCCGGACGCGCCGGTAGGGACGGTGAATTGGACGTATTACTAACACTTGGAGAACTGATCGGTGGGTTCCGCTTCGCTAGAACCCACCCTACATTGACATCCTGCGTTGAAAGGTTCAAACATGCTCGCAGCCGTCTTGAAGGATTTCGATAAACTCGTTCTGGAAGACGTCCCGGTCCCTGAGCCGAAAATGGGCGAGGCCGTCGTCAGGATCAAGTCCTGCGGCGTGTGCGCGACGGACTACAAAGCCATCAAAGGCATCCGAAGAAATGTGACCTTCCCCATCATTGTCGGACACGAACCGTCGGGGATCGTCTCCGCCGTCGGGCAGGGCGTGACGCAATTCAAGGAGGGCGATGAGGTCATCATCCAGCCCAGCGGTTATTGCGGGCACTGCGCCAACTGCCGCTCCGGCGACACACACTACTGCAAGCATTCGTTCGTCACCGGCGGCGACGGCCCGGCGGACGTGCGCAATGGAGCATTCGCCGAAAACATGAAGACCGACGCCGTCTGCCTTTTCCACAAGCCGAAACAGATCAGTTGGGACGCGGCGGCGCTGACCGAACCGCTTTCCGGCGCGTGGAAGGGCGTCATCCGCTACAGCGAAATGCGCGTCGGCGATGACGCCGTCATAATCGGGGTGGGCGGCATCGGCCTTCTCTGCATGATGGTCGCTAAGGCGGCGGGCGCAGGGCGGCTGATTGCCATTGACGTAAGCGATTATGCCCTCGGCCAAGCGTCGCGCCTGGGGGCCACACATGCGATCAATCCGAAGAAATGCGATCCCGTCAAGCGCGTCTACGAAATACTCCCTGAAGGCCCCGACCTTGTCATGGAGGCCGCCGGCCCCATCGAGGCCGTAAAGCTGACCGTCGCGCTGCTGCGGCGCGGAACGCGCTGGAACGTCTTCGGGATAACAACGCACGAGAAGTTCGAGCTTGACGGCGGCCTGACGCACTTCCTCGAAGCGCGCATGGACGCAAGCTTCGGCACGAATCCGCAGGCGATGCTCCGGGCCATTCGCCTGATGGAAACCGGCCTTGTCAATCCGGAGGAAATCATCACGCATCGCTTCCCGCTCACTGACATTCACAAGGCCGTCGAGGTCATGGGCACGCCCGAACGGAACAAGGTGATGATACACCCGTAGACGGAAAACCATTCGCGTCGCGCTGACGCGACGGAGACAACCATGCCGGAAGGCGGAGCCGTTTTACTGAGCGGGGGCGGCGGAACGCTTGAAAAGCGCAAGGGCATCTACATTGTCCATTTGCGCGGCAGTTATGAGGACATGGGGCGTCAGCACGCCGAACTGGCGCTTCAAACCTGCGGGGATGTCACGGCCCAGTATTACAACCGCCTCATCGAAATGATGATCGCGCAGGAAATGCCGCTGCTGGCCGGCGCGGCCGGCTGGGCGCTCAAGCGCCTGTTTCACCTGCGCAACAGCGGCAGTCTGGGCGTAAAACTGCGCCCGCACCTGCGGGCATTCGCAGACGCGTTCGGATGGGATCGCGCGGAGGCGGAGCGCATCTTCTTCGTGCCCGACATCGTGCATTACATGATCTCTCTGGCATTTCCATCGCTGGCGGCGTCGCCTATGTGTTCCGGATTCTTCGCCCGCGACTCCGCGACAAGGGACGGTAAACTACTTGTGGGACGCAACTTCGACTTCCCCGGTCGCGGCATCTGGAACGTGAACAATGCCGTTATAGTGGCACGTCCGGACGGCGGACAGGCATTCTGCTGGCTCGGGGCGCTGGGCGTGCCCGGCAGCCCACAAGGAATCAACGAGAGCGGCCTCTTCATCTGCCTCTTCACGAAGTTCATCAGCGACGTGCGCATGAAAGGCGTTCCAGTCTTCAGGCTCTGCCATGACGTGCTTGCCGAATGCGAAACGCTTGACGACGCAATCGCCCGAATCACGTCCCAACCCCGCATGTGCGGTCTGACGATGCTGGTGGTTGACACGAAACGCCGAGACGCCGCGGCAATCGGCTTCTCCGCCAACCACGCCGAGATTGTGCGCCCCGCAAACGACGTTCTGGCGCGAACCAACCACTACGTTACGGACGACATGAAGCGATTCGAGATCGCCCCGCACCCGTGGCAGATGAACTCGAAGGGCCGCTTCCGCCGCGTCACCGAGCTTCTGGAGGCAAAGCGCGGCGTCCTGGCGGTTGAGGATATCCCCTTCATACTGAGCGATTGCGTGGACCCCTTCGAGGAGTGCAGGCGCGTTACGGGCAACGTCGTAGCCGGCTCCAACAACGCTCAATGCGTCATTCTCAGCCCGGACGACGACTCTCTCTGGATCGGCAACGGCGATTATCCCGTCGCCCACAGCGAACTCTTCGCCGGATTCAGAATTCCGGCTCTTCTTGCCGGCGACCGTGAGAACTATGAGATCGGCGACCTGCCGGGCGCAGCTCAGCTTGACCCGACCGAACGGGCCGCCCTGTTCGAATACGAGCAGGCGTGGAGCGCATTCGCGGACGGACTGAATCGCGACCGGGCCGTCTTCCACCTCCGCCGCGCCGCCGCCCTCTTACCCGATGAGGTCATATTCCCAAGAATGGCCGGAGTCTTGCTGCTCAAACAAAAAAAATACAGCCAGGCGCTACCGCTACTTATCCGCAACACCGAATACGACTACAAGAATGAGTTAATGAAAGCCGAATCTCACGTCTGGGCCGGGCGGTGTCTGGACCTTATAGGGCGACGCGAAGAGGCTCTGGGGCACTATGAGAAGGCTGCGGCCATCAAGGCACAATCCGTGTCCGCCGCCGCCGTCCGGCACATGACTTCCCCGTTCACGCGACGCGAACTCTCCTCAGTCTCGCCTGACTTCGTCGTTGCTACCGGATTGGCAAAATACTGCGAGTAGGGTGGGCGAAACCGAAAGACCAAAGGTCTGAGGTTTTGCGCGCGCGTCATCGCCCGCATGAGGTCCGCGCCCCCTCACTTCGGCAACTTCCGGTTGATCTCCATCGGCTCGAATATGCGCTTGGCAGCCTCCTTCCATGCGCGGATTTCCTTCGCGTCGTACCGCCGCGGATACGCCTCGTAATGCTTCCTGACGGCTGACGCGGCCTTCCCCGTGCGCATGACAAAGCGTATCAGCGCCGGATTCCGGATCAGCGCCAGCGCCCGCCCGGGCAGGCTCTCAGGCTTGATTTTCATGAACTCGGGCACGGAACCGCTGTGTATGTCGTCCGGTTGCATGACACCCGATTCGAGCATGTCGGCGATGCGGTCGTTCGGCAGGTGATCCAGCAGGAGTTTCGCGGCGTCGTGCGTGGCAAGCACGGCCCCCCGCCCGCTCTGATACTCCCGCGCATATCGCCATAGATCTCCCGCTGTCGGCGCGCGTTCCTTCAGCGCCGGCGCTGCAACCTTCGCCGCCAGATGCCCCGCGTAAAGCGCCGACGCGACGCCGCTCCCGTTCGTAGGCATCACCTGGCACGCAGCCTCCCCTATGACCATGAAGCCGTCAGCTACAAGCTGATCCAGCGACCTGCGCACCCGTATCGGCCCCGCCCCGCCGTAAAGCCACTTGCCGTAATATCCCGCGTCCTCCCGGAAGGCCTTCGTCAGGTCCTTGATCGGCGGCTGCCTGTAGTCCGCCTTGAACCCGATCAGGATGTAGGCCCTCTGCTTCTGGATTGAGAGAAATGAATATTCAGTCGAGTAGTTTCCGTAAGCGCCCAGGCGCATCCAAACCTCATCGTCGCCCTGGCGTCCCTCCTTCACGGCCTTCTTAGCGTTGTGCTCTCCGGCCTCGTGAAAATGATTCTCTGCGATGACCAGATCAGCCTGCCGGTCTTCGAACTCGATACCGAGGTCCGGACCGAGCTTGCTAACGAGCGCCGCGTCGTAGCCCGTCGCGTCAATGACCAGCTTCGCCGCAACATCCTCTGTTGTCCCGCCCCTGTCGAAACGGACTCCTGCAACACGCTTCCCCTTGACAACCGGTTCCTTTGCCGTCCAGCCCCCGAAGAACTGGGCCCCGTCCTTCTCCGCCTCGGCGAGAAGCTTCTTCGCAAAGCGATCAAGATAAAGCGAAGCGCAGACGTGTCCCGCCTCGATTGCGAAGCACTCCTTGCGCCGCTTAGAGAACGTGCGAGTCCGCCTCTCCTGGTAGGGAACCTCGTCGCCCTGCAACTGCGGGATTCCGACCAGGTCGAACATGGCCCTCTGCGCCTCGACGATGATCGTCTTGCCGAGGGTGTCGCGGTTGTCCTTGTCGAACAAGGCGACGCGGAACTTCGCGCGCGCGAGATCGCGGGCGGCAATGCAGCCCCCCGGCCCGGCGCCGACGACTATGACGTCGAAATCCATGTTGCTCGCCATTCGCTATCCCTTCGCTCCCCTGAGTATGATGCGGTCCCGCGTCCAGTTGTCCCGGTACCACGTTGATTTTTCGAAAGTATCTTTCAGGCCGAACATCTTCTCATTCAACGCTGAGCGACACCAGTCCAGCGTCGCCCTGTTAGCCTGATCAGAGGAAAGATCGCGCATCTGGAACGGGTCTTCCAGGTTGTCAAAGAGCAGTTCCCGGCGATCGCGGTGATAGATGGCGTAAGTGTGGCGCTTTGTGCGGATTGCCCGCCATTCGTACCCGTCCTCCCAGACGGCGCATGCGCCAAGATTCTGCATCAGCGCGAATTCAGGCTCCGGCCCCGGCTCCCCTGTCGCGCAGAAGCTCAGGTCCCGCCCCTCAACGGCATCAGGAATCGGCAGACCCATCAGGGAAAGCAACGTCGGCATTATGTCCGGCGTTCCAAGACAACAATCCGTCTTCAGTCCGCAGGCTATCGCTCCGGGACGCCGTATCAGGAAAGGAACACGACATGCTTCCTCGTAGAAAATGTTCTTGGCCCGCCGCCCGTGCGCCCCGAACATCTCGCCGTGATCCGACGTGAATACGACCATCGTGTCATTTGCGATGCCAAGCTCGTCCAGCGCGGCCATTATCCTGCCGACGTTCCAGTCCAGATTGGCCGTCATCGCGTAATAAACCTGCCGCCATTCCCCAAGCATTCTCCGGTCGGTCTTGATTCTTCCCCACCCATCCGCATACGGATCATCCTCTGGCAGATAATTCGGGGGATTCGGCATCGGAATCTTCCGGAATCGCTCGACCATCTCTCTCGGCGCGTTGCCTGCATTCCAAGGATCATGCGGAGTCCCGACTGAAAGGAAAACCGCAAATGGCGATTCATCACGCGTCGAATCGCGGATGAAGCGAATGGCAAGCTCCGTCTGCGCGTCAGGCTCATAAGTATGGGCGTTGTCCACCTCGTCATACTGTATTCGTTCTGCCGAATCCGTGTGATAAAAGGCGTTGTAATACTCGTGGTGGAAGTTATACGCCGCCCAGTAACCGTCAAAACCAAGACGATTCGGCCCGGGCGGAATGAAGCTGTTCTTCGGATCATCGTGATGACCGAGCTGATTGGCCCACAAATGCCACTTGCCGATGTAACCCGTCCGATAACCGTTCCTTCCAAGCGCATGACCTATGCATTCATGATTCGGATTCATCCGCAACTCGTTGATAGCCATGCCCGTCGTGGTCGGATATTTTCCGGTGAAAAGAGAAGCCCGATATGCCGCGCAAACCGGCATGGACGAGATGGCATTGATGAAATCAACGCCTTGAAGCGCCAGACGATCAATGTTCGGCGTAACTGCCGCATCGGCCCCGGCATACCCAAGATGCTGCCGCCCGAGCTGGTCGGCCAGGATAAAAACCAGATTGACCCGTTTCATGTCTTCATCAGCAGACATTGCGTCCCCTCAGAATTCACTTGCCGGAAAGCATCCTGTTGACTTCATCCCTTGTGGGAATCGAAGGCTGCGCGCCAAGCTTCGTGCAAGCCAGCGCCCCGGCAGCGTTGGCCATCCGCACAGCCTCAGGCAGCGTCATCCCCTCCACCATGCCGACAACAAGCGCGCCCATGAAACTATCCCCCGCCGCCGTCGTGTCAACCGCCTTGACGACGAATGCCGGGACTTCGATTGCCGCATCCTTCTCGTCAACGATCATCGCGCCCCGTTCGCCCATGTGAAACACGCAATTCTCGACCCCGGCCTGCCGGATGCGTTTCGCGCAGCGGATCGCAGACTCAGAGTCAACAACCTCAATGCCGGTCAACGCCTTTGCCTCAAAGCTGTTGGGAGAAAGGATCGCCGCGCCCTCGAAGCAGGACAACGGAACTCCCCGCGCCGGCCCGGCGTCAACCACCGCCGGAATGCCGCGCTTCACGGCCCCACGCACCGCCGCGCGCACCACCTCGTCCGTAGTCTCAAGCTGCAACAGAACGCACGCCGCGTCCGGGCTTGCCTCAAACGCCCGCGCAACGTCGTCCGGGGTCATGCGCCCGTTCGCCCCGCGCTGGACGACAATCGTTGACTCGCCTGTTACCTCGTCAACAACGATGACCGCAGTACCAGTCCCCTCCTCCGGCGAAACCCTCAAAAGTTTTGTATCCACGCCCGCCGCCGCAAGCGACTTCAGCAGTTCCCTGCCGAAATCATCCGGCCCCACGCAGCCGCAGAATCTTGCCGTTCCCCCCATCCGGCTCACGGCAACCGCCTGGTTCGATCCCTTGCCGCCGGGGACAGTCCGGAAGCCGCTGCCCATCACATTTTCCCCCGGCCCGGGTATCCGCTCCGCCTGTATGACGAGATCAATATTGACGCTGCCGATGACAAGAATCGCCGAAAATGGTGACGGGTTGCGATTATCCACCATCGCGCTCCTTCCGCTGTCTGCTCTTTTGGCAAATCAAGGCGTCATATCATTCTTCGCCATCGCAATTCTTCCGCGTCCGGCGTGAAGGGGGCAAACAAATCCACGAACTCCATGCCCGCGCGGCGGGATTCACCACTCCCATCAGGCTTTTATACTATATCGCGATCCGTAAAAAATCTCATCCTTGCCTACCAAAAATCGCCCAATGGCAGCGAACCCAATAGCCTTCATCCCTTCATCCGTTCTTCGTTATTAAAAACATTCATTATCTGTTTCAATCCTCATCGTCGAATTCGTCTCTTTTGCTTCACCGGCCATTCAAGTCGTTAATTTTATATCTTTCTCCCCCCGTCTCAACGAACTATGCGCCTCTCTAAAAAACAACGCAACAGATCATTCGACCTGTTGCGTTGTTTTATTTGAACACCGAAGCGTCGTCAGACTATTTCTTCATGCGCCTGCGAAGAACAGTAACTCCAGCCAAACCGAGGCCAAGAAGCGCAATGCTGCCGGGTTCCGGAACCGGGGCGTGAACCGGGCCCGCGCCCTGTCCAACTGGCAAAGCCCAATTCTCACTGGCAACTCCCGAGATAATGACCGAGGTCCAACCGACATCCTGAGGCAGGTTTGGGTTGTCAAACCCGAAGATATACGCCCCCGGAACTAGGGGACCCGGGCCAACCCAATACATTATAGCCGGGGTCATATGATCCGGCCCTGGAGATATCGCTCCGTGGGGAGTTGCGCTGGAATGATCTACCGGATATGCGGGTTCAGCTATACCCATGAAAGAACCGCCCCATCCGGGTATTGGAACCCCGCCTGCGTCAAGAGCGCTGATGTTTGTGTAGTTGCCGGGGTTCAGGTCGCATATGCCAACATCGAAGTCCCACATTCCCAAGTCAGGCGGGTCAACTTGGACTATATAGGCGTAATCCAACCCGAAAAGGCCCTCGGCACAAGAAACTTGGAATCCCTGCGCTACCCCTGAAAGGGCAAGCAGTAACACCGAAAGAACCATCGCCAATCTCTTCATCTCAGTTGTTCCTCCTTCTCAAAAAACTATTTTTCTGTTTCACGCCATAATTGATCTTGTATCCCAAATGTTGCCTAACATCAAGCGTCATTCGGAGTAGATTCCTCAAAATTTCTAAGAGCGTTTGCGTTGACCTGTACGAAATGAAACATGTCAGCGCCTCGCGATAAAAGTCCATCGGGGACTTGCCTATGGCGTTTTTTCAATCATCCCCGCAAGCTTCTCCCTCGCCGACGTCAAAGCCGCATGGTCCTTGTTGAAGTAGCGAAGCCCGACCGCGACTTCCGCCGGTATCGCAAGCATCCGCTCGACTTCCTCCATCACCCCGCCGGCGTCCTTACCGCCTCCAGTTTGGTGGCGGCTCCGGATTTCAGCCAGCATGGTCAGCATGTCGTAATCCTCCATGCCGTCCCGCAGTGATTTGAGGCGCATCGAAGGAATGAGCGCGTCCTTATACGGATAGCAAAGGAAGCCGTTCGCGTTGTGCTGACCGGAATACGGGTATTTCGACCTCTCGTTGACGGGCCACGGCTCCCCCGGCCACTTCTCCCATCCTGCCGGCCAGCCCGCAATCGCCCAGAACGATACTCCGTCAATCCCATATTTGTAAGCCAGCCAGTAGATGACGCGATGATCAATCGCCGGGCGGTCTACCACCACGCCGGGGCAGCGATGTATCGCGCCAGGATAGAGGTCGTTTATCGGCAACTGACAGAGATACCACCAAACCTGCTCCCCGCGCGCGCGCGCCTGCTTCACCCATTCCTCACGCTGCGCCGAAGGTTCGAGAATCCAGAAGTCGAACAAACCTCTGGCTTCCGGGCGGGGCGGCTCGGTCATGGCGATCTTCAGGCCGGGGAATTTCGCGCGGATTTCGTCTGCTCGCTTTTTGTATTCCGGATACTCCCGCTCGTGCGGCTCATCCCCCGGAATGCAGATGAAACGCCCCAGCCAATCCTTCTTGCGAAGATGCTCGATGTATTCCGCCTCCGGAGCGTTCGTGCTCATCGCCTGCATCTTCACGCCCCGGCCGAAGAGCCATTCGAGCGTCTTGTCGTGCTCCTCAAGGTTCTTCGACATTCTCTGTCCGACGTGCCAGGGGCATAGCCTATGGTCCAGCAGCGGCGTCAGAATGCGCTTCGCAGTCTCGAACCTCCCGTCCGCTACGGCCCATTGCGGCTCCTGCCAGCCCATCGTGACGATGCTGGGCGTCTCCGGCAACGCGAAATTCCACACGCGCAGCTTCACGCATATCCTGACCTCATGCGGACCGACTACCGCGATCTCACCCTCATAATCTCCCGCCTGCGCGTCGCGCGGAATCTTCACTTCTATCCAGAGCGGCTGGCAGTTGGGATTAGATACCTCGAACGCCTCCATCGGCAACAGCGGGTCCGGCCACATTCCGACAAGCTCGACCGGATACTGCGGCTGGACGGTGCGGATGTAGCCGACGCGATGGACCGTGAATGCCTCCGGCCCGATCTCCCCTCCCCCGGCGACGAGCTTCAACGCGCCGATCCTGACGGATTCGATCTTGACAGTCGCCGGCTGGAAGGGAGCCTGCGGGTCCCACTTGAAATAAGTCTGCCCTAGTTCGGACTGAGCCAACGGGCAGACGACAAGTTGGAAACCTTCGTACTCGCCCTTCGCAGCGCTCAGGCTTGCAACCCCGTCCATAGCGCCCTTGAACCAGATTTTTGGCATGAAGACCTTCTGGAGGGGCGACTCGACGCCCACCAGGAACTTCGCCTTGCCGGATGGAACGCCTTGCCGGGCCAGCAGCTCGAACTGCGCCCCAGCGCGGCGATAGAAGTCGCTGCAAGCGTCCCCCCAGGGGCGCCCCCAGTCGTCCGTCGTGTGAATCCACGGAACGCCTGCGTCATTGGCCGGGCCGTCATCCGCCCCGGCCTGGAATGAGCCAAGCATCACAAGCCCAACGGTCAGGATTTGAAACGGATTCCTCATATCGTGGTCTCCTTTCGCGCGGCGGATGTAATGCGCGACAATCTCGGGAATGAATTATAGCATTTTCGCCGCGCCGGTCACAACGCGCGCCACGATCAGGACGCGAATGGGCCTGCAACCATTAGATTCAATCCTGGGACAGGCTCGCGCCCAACGCTCTGAATCTCATCGGCGCAATGGCGTATGCCCCACCGAACAAAGACGCGGTTGCGCTGTCATATAAGCTCCTGAAGAACCTTCAGGCTTCGCGCGGCGCAGGCGTCAAGGTTTGCCATGCTTCCCCCGCCTCTCAGCGGGGAGCACATCTCATAAGCGACATAACCGTCGAATCCGCCCTCCTTCAGCCCGGCCATGAAGCCCTGATGATCAATGAACCCGTCCCCCAGCGGCACCGCCCTTACCATGTCCTCCAACTGCCGGTAATTCACAAGCCCCGGCATGTAGGCGTATCGCTTGAGCCGGATGTAATCGGCCAGCGTTGTCTGAGCCATGTAAGGAGCCATCTCGCGGGCGCATTCGTACAAGTCCTCCCCCTGTAACGCTATGGACCACGGATCGAACATAGCGCGGCAGTTCGGATGGTCCACGTCGCTCAGAAACTCCATGTAGCTCTTGTATGAGACGCCGATATCGTGATGGTTTTGGACGCCGAGAATGACGCCGTAATCAGCGGCCGCCTCAGCGCACTCCCGCACGGCCGATACGCACCTGGTCCAGTCGGCATGGCACGCTTTCTCGTCAGTCGTGTAGCCGGTAAAAATGCGAACTATCCTCGCCCCCAGATCCCGCCCAAGCCGCGACAGCGCCGCCACGTATGCCACCTGCATCTCAACCAGCGGAACCTCAGCGGATTCCTTCCCGGCCGTGAAATTCGTGTAGCCGGCGATTGTCGCTATCTCAATCCCGCAGGCCTCGGCGGTCTTGCGGATGGTCGAAACATCCTCGGACGATGTGCCCAGGATCGAGAGATGCGGGCGTTTGCCCATCAGTTCGACGGCGCGGAAACCGAGTTCAGCCGACTTTTGTATGAATGAAGGCAGATCAAGGCTGTCCTGACCCCATAGACCCGCGTAACTGACGGAAAAGAGCGTTGGAATCATATGCTGAACTCCCGGAGTTGGCGCTTGTGTAATGAGCAGGGACAAATCATCGCTTCTGTTCGCAACATTATATCGCAGAGCAGCGAAGGATGCGTAATTCAGGAAGGGAGATTTTCCGACACGGATGTCATTGTCCCGTTCGCGCGTTCGCCTACGGACCGCAGCGCGGCAATCACGATTATGCTGACCATGGCCACAATCAGCGCTATATTCACGGCCTCGCCTGACAGGACAAACCTTCCCCGGCGCTTCGCCTTAGCGAACGGCGCAGCTTTATCAATCACACTCTGCTTTGATTCCGCTTCTACGGCAGTCGCGGCTCCGCACTCGCATGGCGTAGATCGTTGAGCATGAGCAAGGACCTTGCCCTTGATCTCCTCGCCCGTTCTGGATGCCAGCGGGATGCGCGGCATTTCTGCAAGCCCCGCGTCAACCGTCTCAAGGGCGATTCTCCGCTTCCTGCATGACTCGCACACCCGCAGGTGGTCGAAGACTTCGCGCGTTCGCTCGTCGTCAAGCTCTCCCGCGACGAACCGGGCAAGCTCCTCGTATGAGACGTTGCAGTCCACGTCGTTCTCCGGTTCTGAATTTACTCGAAACTCCGGGCAAGGGCCGCTCGCGCGCGATGAATGAGCGTCTTGACGGTATTCACCGGCGCGTCCATCGTCTCGGCAATCTCGTTGTAGCTCATCTGCTCGACGGCGTAGAGCAGTAGGGCGTCCCTCTGATTCTCCGGCAACGCGGCAATGAGTCCGCGCAACCGGTCCATGCGCTCCCGCGTTTCAAGCGCCTCGGACGGTCCCTGATCTCGTGATGGCGGATCCCCCGCGGTCAGGTCCAGCGCGGCGACCCTCTGCCTTCGCGCGGTCGCCGACTTGAGCCTGTTCAGGCACATGTTCCGCGCGATGCGCATAAGCCATGCCTTGAAGAACCCGCGCGGCTCATATCCCTCCGCCGCGTCGGCCACGGAAAGGAAAGACTCCTGAAGAACGTCCTCCGCCGCGTCCGGATCGCTTAGCGCAAAGCGGGCGTAGTTATAAACCATGCCGCTGTAGCGGTCAAAAAGTTGCTCAAACGCCCGGGGGTCCCCCGCGCGGTACATGAGCATTAACTGGTCGTCGGACGGGGCCGTCACTGAACAGTCTCCGCAACCCTGGCCTGAAGGCGTCTTCTGATATTATAAACAATCCGGACGGGCTAATGTTTCAAAAAGCTTTTCGCCCTCAGCCCAATTCGGCCAGCAGCCTGTCCCCGTCGGCCACGGCCTCCCGCATGCGGGCCATTTCGTCGTGCGACGGCAGCGAGTCGGTGTTGCGCGAATACGGCTTGATCGGGACCCCGCGCTCCGCAAACAGAATTTTGGCGGAGACGTTCAGCCCGCGCGAAATTTCCCGGTCATGCTTGCATATCCATTCGTGAATGGCCTGCCCTACGGATTCCTCACCATTCTGGAACGCCTTCCACAGGCGGATGAATATTTTCGGCGCCGGATTGGTTTCGATGGCCATGACGCCCAGGGCGCCCGCATTGAAGGACGGCCAGACGTCGCAGACCCTTGCCTGGAAGACACTCATGCGCCCGCGGCACGCCTTGATCTTCTCAATGGCGACGGGCAGGTTGCAGGTCGTGTCCTTGTAGCCGTAATATCGCGGCATCCCGGCCAGCGTGGCAATGGCCTTCGGGGAGAACTTGTACCCCGCTCCTCCCGGGATTTCATAAACCATCAACGGCGCGTTGGCCGCATCGTGGATTTTCTGATGATATTCGATCATCGCCGCGTCATCATCCGGAAGGAAGTGGGGCAGCGTCACCACGCAGCAGTCCGGACGGGCCTCGTCCCACATCCGCTTGACCAACTCAATGTTCTTCTCGAGCGAATCAGCCGGCGTGCAGGCGGAGACGACGGGAATCCGCCCCGCCAGATGCCGCGTCGCGAAGCGCGACAGCGCGATTATCTCATCATCCTCCAGCCTCTTGTATTCCGACGTTCCGCACGGGAAGAACAACCCGTTGAACCCCTGTTCGCAGTAATAATCCAGAACGCGCGGCAGCGCGTCCCAGTCAATGCTCTTGTCCTGGTTCATCGGGGTCAGGCCGAGCGCAAAAATGCCCTTGAAAAGCCTTCGCAGGGGACGGGGATCGCATTCCAGAGCGCACAATTCCTTATTCATCAGATTCTCTCCTTGGTGCTGATTTGAGCGGGTCAGGCGATTGCCGAACAAAAGACTACCAGAAGCCCGCTAATTATCAAGCCGCCGAGAAGACCGGATTCACGCGACTCACGGCTCAGCGGTCGGCGCAAAGGCGATCAGACACAGAAAACCGAATCCGATCAGTTGAAGATAAACCGTTGGAACAGACAAGTTCATGCTCGCCGGGCGTCATCGCCCACTTGACCGGCCGGTCGGACGGTCCCTTTGCGAGAAGCTCTCCGTCAAGGAACCAGAACACCTCGCAGACGGCCGCCCCCGTTTTCGCCGTGAGACATAACTCATTTGAAAAATCGCATGGCGCGGGGGAGATCATATATTGCTCCCCGTTTCTCGGCGAAACGATGCGCAACGCCGATTCCAATCCGGAACGCCCGGCCTCCCTCCGTCCCGCATTCATCCACGCAGCCGCATCCTTCGGCCAGACGATTTCAACCTCCCTGCCGTTCCCACACAAGATGCTTCGATGTATTCGACATGGGAACTCTGAACTTACGCCCGGAATATATTCCCCGACAACAGTCTCTCCGCAGGCGCTTCCGCATGGCGCTCCTGATAGCGAGCATACTCTTCTCGTCGAGATGCCTGCCGGTCTGACCCATGAGCTCCATGCGCTTCCATGCGCGCGCTCCGCTAGCGCGATGGCCGTCGGAAGCGATATCCCCGCCCCGACCAGCGCCGGATGCCCTCCCCCGGCCATCCTCCCGCACCACACGCCTACCGCGTAACGCGGCGTGAGCGCGATTGCCCAGGCATCCCGGCGGTCCCAGCTTGTGCCGGTTTTCCATGCCGATCGCGGCGATTCGCCCTCCGCCGCGGCTCCCATGCAGCGCAAAACCAGCCATGCCGCAGATTCTGAAAACTCCCGCCTAGTTTCCCCGACCGGACCATCAGCCACAATCCGCAGGAAACGATACTCCCCCAGACGCGAAAGCGCGGCGTAAGCGTTCGTTATATCCACTAATTTGACCTCGGCAGTCCCCAGAGCAAGCGACAGCCCGCAACGCTCTTCCGCGCCCCGGATGTTCAACCCCAGCCGGTCGGCAATCCCTGCCATGCGCGCAGTCCCCATCCTTTCCAGCAGGCGCACTGCAGGCAGGTTCCTCGACTCCGCAAGCGCCCTTGAAGCAGGCATCGGACCGCCGAATGTTCGATCAAAGTTCTCCGGGTGGTAATAGCTCCACGCGCCAGGCACGTCATAAACAACCGACTGCGGCGTCAATTCCCCGGTATCGAAAGCCGCCGCGTATATGAATGGCTTCAGCAGTGAGCCGGGCTGCCGTCTGGCAATTGCAGCATTAACGCATCCGGTAATCGGGCTGTTCGGATTTAGCGAGCCGAACATTGCCGCGAGTTCCGACCTTTCGACATCAATGATCACGGTGGCCAAACCGTCTATCCCCATCGCTTCCAGCTCCCGACCTTTCGCCGCAAGAATATCCTGCGTTGCCGCTTGCAAGCGGGGATCAAGCGTTGTCCGGATTATCCCCGCGCCTCTGCCGCAAACAGACGTGACATAATCCGCAAACCTGCTGGCATCCGCCCTGTGGTCCGGCGTTATAACACTGACTCTCTCATTGCGCGCCCTATCAACCTCCTCCCGTGTTGCAAGCCGTGCTTCAACCATGCGCTCCAGCACCCGGTTGCGCCTTTTCAGCGCGGCATCGAGATGTCTTGCCGGATTTAACCGGGTAGGTTGCTGCGGGACACCGGCAAGCAAGGCCGCCTCGCCCAGAGTCAACTGCGACGCCATCTTGCCGAAGTAACGTCTGGAGGCCGCCTCCGCGCCAACAACGTTTCCGCCGTAAGGCGCAAGATTGAGATATATCTCCATTATCCTCGTCTTGGACGCGACGCGCTCCAATTGCGTTGCTCGGAACGCCTCGGTGACCTTCGCCGCGTAACTCCGACTCCGTGGAGTCAGCAGCCGCGTGGTCTGCATCGTGATTGTCGAAGCCCCGGAAATTCGTCGTCTGTTTGTCGTGTTCTGCCACGCGGCTCGGACTACTGCTGCCGGATCAACGCCGAGATGTGACGAAAATCTTTCATCTTCTATCGCCACGGTCGCCTTCACAAGCCAGTGTGAGATATCGCCGAGGCGGACCGGAATCCGCCACGATTCATTTTCGTCAACCGTCCACGATATCACACCTCCTTCGCGATCAAGAACCAGTAGCGAACCGCCGCGGAGGGCGGCGTCCAGTTTTCCCCGCGGGAATGGAAACGCCGCCCACGCCGCAGCGAAGACCAGAACAATCGCCGCCACGAATGAAACGATAGCGCGCAGTCGTAAAACCCGGTTTCCCATTTCGCCGAGAAGATGGCAGCGGCGTTTGAATGACGCGCCGGATGGAGGGCCATTCGCTTCCGAAGCTGGAAATATCTTCATCGGATTACCCTCACGGATCCCCTGCCGTTCACGCTGAAGACGGACGGATCATACATGCACGAAACCTCCGCCGCCGGCAGGGCGTACCGTCCCGGCGACACGGCCCTGACAGTGTAGCGATAAACAATCCGTCCCGCGTCCGCGCGAAGAAAGACCAGCAGGCGGTCGTCGCGCCTTTCGACATGCTGAATACGCCAATTCTCCTCTCCCGCATCGTCTCCGGATGTGCCGTCAAGATTCGGATCCTCGATCTCAAACCCCGCAGGCAGCAAGTCGGCAACCACGATGTTTTCCCTCATTTCCGGCGATGAGACCCCGAGTTCCACGATGTAGATGTTGCCCTGCTTGAGCGCCTCGGGATCGGCAGCCGTCTCGCCGTCTGCCTCAAAAAACCTGCGGCGTATCGAAATTCCGGAATCCTTTTCGTCAACCTCGCCCGACGCCGGAACCCCCTCAGCCCGCCATCGCGCATACGCCTTGCCCTTGCCCGTGACCGAGACGGCGACGGACTGCCCCGGTTTCAGATCATCAAGTCGCATCCCCTCTCGTGAGGAGAAAATACGCTCGGCGCCATCCGGCAGCGTCACTGACACGCTGGCGTCTCCGGGAGGCCCCATGCGGCGGAAATATTTACCGAGAGCCATCAGCGCAAAGGCGTTTTCCTGCGTGGTCAGCCCGGCGTCCTCATCAAGCGTCTTCCTGAGTCGTCCCACAAGCTCGATGATCCGGTCCGACTCCGGCGACACGTCCAGAAGAACCGACAGCATGACGGCGTCCTGGCGCGTCGGAGAATCAAGATAACCCCACGTCTGCCGTCCGCCGCATGAGGCGCTCTGCCTTGCCAGGAAAGACTTGGCGGACTCAGTCTCGCCTGCAATCAGGTGCGCCGCCGCAAGGTGGAAAAACGCGGACGCCGGAATGCCGCCCGCCTGTCCCCGCGCCGCTTCCATGTTTTCCTCAAGCGCCGCCATCCACGAATACGCCGGCCTGCCGGCCCTTGCCAGAACGTAGCATCCGTAGGCCGCCTCTCCCGCCATGCCGAGCCTGCCTGATTCGTCGCGCCTTCCGACCCACTCGCCCATGCGCGACGCAGCGTAAGACAACAGACGTTCGACGAAATCCTCCGGCACGTCAAAATCCGCCTTCCGGGCTTCAATCAGCGCGTCAAGCGCGTAAAGACTGCCCCACGGATATTCCGCCCCGGCTCCAGCCCACATCGTCAACCCGCCCGAATACGTCTGCGATAACATCAGGCGGGACAGGCACTTGTCAAAAAGTCCGTCTATCTCCTCACGTCCGATGGACTCCGGGGCGCAGACCTCAACCACGTCGCGCAGGTATACAAGCGGAAGCATCCGCGACGTCGTCTGCTCGACACAGCCGTAGGGATAATCCAGCAGGTCATGGATTGCGCCTGAAAGGTTGACCATTGGCGTGCCGGCAATAATCAACGAACAACGCGCGGTCTCCGGCAGGAAATCACCATCAATGGCAAAGATGCGTTTCTCGCCAGGCTCCACGGTTGCGCCCCCTCCCCTCCTTGCGAATGCGGCAGCCGGGCGCACGGGAAGTTCCACAGATTCGCTGTAGTTCTCATCGCCCGATGACACAGTTACGCTTGCCGATGCCTTTCCAACGCCGATGGCCTTTATCGGCACAAAGATTGTCTCCTCTCCATCCGTGGGCAACTCGACCGCATCCGGTTTCTTCATCGGGGCGATGTTATCTGAAGTCTCTATACCGATATTCAACGCCGCCCTGCCGCCGGTCCTGTTGAAGACCGTGACTGGAAGCATGAACTCGTCCCCCGGCGCAAGGAACCGAGGCCATGAGGCATTGACCATGACCGGGCATCGAACCGGAAGCGATCTCTCCGCCTCCCCGAAACAATCGCCTGATGCGACTTCCGCCATTATCCGCAACTCACCCACAAACTGCGGGACGTTGAAACGCGCGCTGGCGACCCCGTTCTCATCGGTCAGAAGGCTTGCGGAGTAAAGCACGGCTGTCTTGACTCTCTGCGCATGAATCGGATTCAACCACCCGGCAAGGTCGGACTCAGGTTCATCCGGGGCATCTCCCCCCGGCTCTGATTCTTTGCGGACCTTCCAAGCTGCAAGCTCCGGAGCAAGGCGCGAGAACATGTCATATTCCACGACGCCGAGTCTGCGCGGGGCATAGAAAAAACCCCATAACGACGGCGACTGATGGTTCGTCAGGGAAAGCACTCCCTCGTCCACGGCCGCAATTACAACCGCCGCTCCTGCCAGGGGCGTCCCCGACAAGGCGGCTCGGACCGAAATCTCCGCCTCGCGTCCGGGTCTGGCGTGATCCGGCGCGCGAATCTCAACATCCAGTCTTCTGTCGGCGCAGTCAACATCCAGCCGCGCCGTTCCGGAGGCGCGATGCGGACGCCATTCCTCCTCCGCCTGAACCGGCCTGATCAGCGTCGCGGTGACATAGACGTTTGGGCGCCATTCAGGGCGAACTGTAAATCGCGCCGCGCCCTTGCAGTCATGCAATGAGATTATCCGCCGTTCGATTACGCGGTTGCTCTCCACGCAGATCAGAGCCATTCCGTCAAAGGGCGCTTGGATGGTAACCGTCGCTTCCTCCCCGGGCTTGTATATGGCCCGGTCAAGGCCCAATTGAAGCTCCTCCGGTTCAGCCATTTCCAATCTCGCGTCGGGGCCGCCGACATAGAAATCATGCGTGACCGCGCAACCGCCTTCCGATTCGACCGCGATGCGATACGATCCTGCATTCTCAAGCCGGATTCGGGCTTCGCCCAGACCATTGACGAATGAACCTTCGCAGGCGGAAACGGACGTCTCATGCCTCGTCCATTCATATCCGAGCCTTCCGCTGCTCAACTCCTTGAGAACATTGCTGTAGGTGATCTTAAAAAGGGAAGCCTTGAACTGCCGCGCATTGGCAAACGCCGCCCCGGACGGGGCAACAGCCGCAAGCGAGAAAACGCCCTCGTCCCCAGACTTCAATCCTTCTTGCTGGCGCCTGACTCCCAGGTAGAAAGCATGGGAGTGAAGGGTTCTCATGACAGTCTCAACCAATGCCCTTCCGCCCGGCTCCAATACCGTAACGGAGGCTTCCGCCGTAATCACCGCATTGGAGCTGATTGATGGAGCATTGAGGATGAATCTGGCGCTGCCGGATTCATCAAGGCGCTCCTCATCGGAATCAATCCTCCGGCTCTGGCTCTCGCGCCGGGCGTCGCCGAATGCGTAACCGTCCCACCCTTCAGGCCTGAAATCGCCGGAGCGGTACCTAGTCGAACATTGGACGGTCAGATCGCTCGCCGGCCCGCCGCAGAGACGTTCGACGCGGACAGCTACGGTGAAAGGCTCCGACGCGGAAAGAATCGAGGCCGGAGCATCCAGTTCCATCCGAAGCGCTCGCGGAATGTAATCGGCTATCCTGAAAAAAGTCCTGCCAAGCGATTCCCCGCCGCCGGGCAGATTGCATGAAACCTGATAAAATCCGCACGGAGCCGCCTGCGGCGCTGCAATCTCGTCAACGATCCGCCCAGACAAATCGCTCATGATCTGCCGTCTGACAAGCTCACGACCGTCAGGCTTCCTCACGACAACCTCGACAGGCAGCGGAGGCGGAGTCGCCCAGCCTGGCCCGCGAATGAATGCGGAAAATCTAACTGAATCCCCCGGACGGTATGCGCCCCGCTCCGTGAAGGCGCATACCTCGTATCCGGAAGCGAGATACTGCCTTGGAAGGGCCGTGCCGGGACCGCGGGGCCTCATGTTCTCGCTGAGTTTCATATAGCTCAGGTCTTCCCCCCTGCCGACCACGACCAGCGCCGCCACCTCATCCGGCGGAAGGCTGCGCAACGGCATAACCGCAACGCCATCTTCTCCTGTCGTCCCCGTCCCGATTTTCTGCCTCGTATCGCTGTAGATGGTCACGCTTGCGCCGGAGACAGGCATTGCGCTGGAGATTGATGTAACCCACGCCTGAGCTTCACCGTCCGACAACCTGGTCGAAATCCCCAGGTCCGTCACCACCACTACCGCGCGTTCCTCCGACCAGTAATCATCGCCGCGCAACAGCGCGAGTTCATAAACGCCGCGGGGCTGCCCGCCGACGAGTTTGCGCAGGTCCAGAAGGGTCTCGATCTCCTCGTTGCGCCGGTCGGATATCCTGATCTCACTCTCAGGAAGACTGCCGGTCAACTGCTCCGGATGACAATAGTCGAATTCATCCGCCCTGAGAGCGTATTCAACAATGTTCGACTCGTACAGGCGCGCGATTGAAAGCTTCGCCTTCTTCACGTTGACGGTTTTCACTGGCACGGTAAGAAGACCGTTCGGAGAGAGATACCCACCCCCGAGCGCAAACGCGATTCTCTCCGGTTTGTCGTCAAACCAGACAGATCGCGACACCTCCTTCTCAAGAACACCTGCCGCCCCGGCAGGCAGACCGGATTTCAGCGTTATCTTGTAACGTTTTCCCGGTTCAAATTGCCCCAAAATGCGCATGCCTGAGTAACCGGGATCGAGAGTGAAGGCAACCGTCGGCTCCACTGTCACAAACCTGGCCGCATCAGCGATATCAACGGGCGAACTCATCCTGACGATTACAACGCTCTCACCCGCATAACCGTATTCGGCGCTCATGCCCAGAAAACGGAGCATGGAATCAATCCTGACCGTCGAGCAATAATCCTCCTTGAGCGGAATCGTCCCCTCGGCGCCCACCAGTCCGGCCTTGATGGTCAGACGGACGTAATCCCATCGCGTTGACGCAAGACGCAGGCTGATAATGGCAGACGATTCACCAGTGGTAATGCAACCTTCCAATGAGTGGCCGGAGAGATCGGATATGCTCAGGCGTTCCCGAAGCTCTTCCGGATCAACGCGCTGATTAAACTTCACGGCGACAACGGCTGAACCGTCATCCTCGATCCGTGTTTGCCCGACGTCCAGAATGGCCACGGGATCGGTAGTAAAACTCAGCGGTTTGCCATCCAGACATTGCCCTTTCTTCCCTCTCACCTTGCTGGACACCGTCAGGCGATAAACCGAAGCCTTTGCAAGCGGCCTGGCCAACTTCAGGGCAAGCCTTCTATCGCCCTCCATTACCGTCTTTCCCGGAGCGTCGGGAACAAGCCGCAAAGTGTCTTCGGTGATCGAAGCCGGATCGAGAGGCGCATCAAACTCGATCCATATCTCCGAGACATCCCGAACCGCCGCCTCACCGTCGGGATGACTTTTAACGATCTTCAGAACGTCAGGCTGGCGATCAAACAAACCCTGGCTCCAGGCAATGGCAAGCCCCCCCGTCGTAATGAAAGCAAGAATCGCAGTTGTTGCGATATCCTTCCACGTCGTCCATGCCCCCGTTGTCGCACTGGTGCCGGGCAAATTATCATTAATCCCGGACGCGCCCGCCTCCGGAACAAGACTTCTTGCAGGATCATTCCCATCCTGCGAAACATCCGTTGCACTCTGCTGCGGCTTCCCCAACCCGGCCAGAACATGCGCCATCTCCGATTCGGAGACCTCGTTCCGGTCAATCGCGGCGAGTCCAAGTTCGATGGACTCCCTTGCATTCTGAACTGCTTCATTGGCCGTCTGCGGATCAATCCCGACAAGGCGTTCCTTCAACGCGCCGATGTAGGATGACTCGAGACTTTCAGCCCCGACGCTGCGTCGTTTCATCTCCCACCTCCAGAACACGATCAAAATAAATACTTCAAGTTGCCCTCTCCCACCAGGCGTACGTCTCTCGTACCCCGCCGGCATACCTTGAGGGCATAAGAAAACTTCATATCCCCTGCGCCGATCAATGTATCCCGAAAAAACTCAAAGTCAAGCTTGAACAATGTAATATTTCAGAACAGGTTCGCGTTCGCAGGCGGATATGCATCAGGTTCGCCCGGCGGAATCGGAACGGCATCCGATCAGGCGAAGCAATTTGTTCCGGCATGAGTACAATGCATTGCCCCGCTAAAGTGATTATCAACCTTGAAGCTTGTGCGGACTGCAATCATGACCATATCGCATCCCGTATGATATTCTTCCAACGGACATCCTTGTTGATGGCTCACTGAACGGGTCATTGCCCCAAATCCCAACCCATGCTGAGCGATCTACTCTTCCGAATCATCCGCGTCAGGATTAGCCGCTGCCGCGGAAATCTGCTCCTCTGTGACGTGCTCAATCGCCTTCTTAACCCGCTGTGACATCATTTTCCCAGCTTTGAAGTGAACGACTGTCTTGGCCGGAACGACCACCTCGTCGCCGGTCCTAGGGTTGCGGGCTTTCCGTTCGGCCTGGATTTTGACGTCAAAAACGCCGAAATCCCGGAACTCCAGACGGTTGTTTCTGGAGAGTTCCTCGACCACTTCGTCCAGGAACGACTGGACGATCTTCTTGACGGCGACTTGCGTATAATTGGTCCGCGTCGCCAGCCTTTCGCACAATTCGCGCTTGGTAATTGTCGCCACCTCGGTCCCCTTTCAAACCCCGATCGCCCGATGGGCGGAATCGCCCTGTTGCTGTTAGTCATTGGCCTATAGGGGATTATAGGAATCGGAACATCCCATGTCAAGCTTCATTGTATGCCAAGTTTTTTTCAGGCCCTTGCGAGGGGTTGTCAATTCCTCTCCTGTCGCTTATCATAATACAAGCTTGAGTCGGTTGCCCGTTCACCCCCGCGAGTCAGGCGGCGGAGCGTTGCGGCATCGGCCCGACGCCGGAGGGGATTAACCTGGCCCGCGGTGACGGTACTGCCGCCCGAACGTCCCTTGTGGCGCGCATCCCGTGACGTTTGCGGATTCCCCGCATCCGGCATCTCGCTTTGAAGACAACCTTCCGGTTGTGGAGTGTCGCCGGGTTCGTCCCGGCAGCCCTCAACCGGCCTAATGATTGGAGAACAATGGCTCAAAACGCTGGATACTACATTGGCATTGACATCGGCAGCGTAAGCGTGGACGCAGCCGTTCTGAGCGACAGTTTGGATATGCTTGAAAAGCATTACATCAGGACGCATGGCCGCCCCATGCAGGCGACACTTGAGGCACTGACGGGCATACTGGGCCGGTTCGGACGGGAGAACCTCAAGGGCATGGCATTTACCGGCGGGGGCGGGGAGCAGGTTGCCGGATTGCTCGGTTGCCGATTCTTCAACGAAGTCGCCGCCCAGAGCGCGGCCACGGGAAGGCTCCATCCCGGCGTAAAAACCATCATCGAGATCGGCGGCGAAGACTCCAAGCTCATCATCCTGGATTACGACGCCGCAACCGGCAAGCCGCGCATTGCCGACTTCGCCATGAACACCATCTGCGCAGCGGGGACGGGAAGCTTCCTGGACCAGCAGGCCCAGCGCCTCGGCGTCAATATCGAGGGCGAATTCGGCGAAATGGCGCTAAAGAGCGAACGCCCGCCCCGCGTCGCCGGGCGTTGCTCCGTCTTTGCCAAGACGGACATGATCCATCTCCAGCAGGAAGGCACGCCCGACTACGACATCATCGCCGGCCTTTGCTTCGCGCTGGCTCGGAACTTCAAAAGCAACATCGGCAAGGGCAAGGAATTCGCAAAACCGATAGCCTTTCAAGGTGGAGTTGCAGCCAACAAGGGCATCGTTCGCGCCTTCACGGAAGTTCTCGGACTTCAACCCGGCGAACTGATTGTCCCCGAGCACTTCGCCTTCATGGGAGCAATCGGGGCCGTCATACTGCTGAAGGATTCCGGGGAAAAAGCCGGGTTCACTGGGTTGGAGCCGCTTGAAGACCTCGTCCGCAACGGAAGCCCGATGGGGGAAAGGCTCAAGCCGCTCTCGACAGACGACTATATCTGTGTGACGGAATCCGTCCCGATTACAGGCGTGGACAAGGTTGACGCCTTTGTCGGGGTGGACGTGGGCAGCATCAGCACGAACGTCGTTGTGATTGACCGCGAAGGGCGGGTTCTCTCGCGCCGTTACCTTATGACGGCGGGCAGGCCGCTGAAGGCCGTGACGCAGGGGCTTTACGAGGTCGGGCAGGAGATCGGCGACCGGGTCGTCGTCAGAGGGTGCGCAACCACCGGCAGCGGGCGATACATGACCGGCGCGTTCATCGGCGCGGACGTAGTCAAGAACGAGATCACCTCCCACGCCGTCGGCGCCGGGGCGACGGACGTCAACGTGGATACGATTTTCGAGATCGGCGGGCAGGACGCGAAATACATCAGCCTCGAAAAAGGCGTCGTCGTCAACTTCGCCATGAACAAAGTCTGTGCCGCGGGCACGGGCAGCTTCCTTGAGGAACAAGCAGAGAAGCTTGACATGAATATCGTGCGCGAGTTCGGGGAAACAGCTCTCGACAGCAAGGCTCCCGCCCGGCTGGGCGAGCGCTGCACCGTGTTCATGGAATCCGAACTCAACAGACACCAGCAGCAGGGAGTCGAGCGCGAGGACCTGGTGGCCGGCCTGGCCTACTCCGTCGTTCAGAACTACGTCCAGCGCGTCGTCGAAGGACGCAAGATAGGCGATGTCATCTTCTTCCAGGGCGGCGTGGCCGCAAACCGGGCGGTTAAGGCCGCATTCGAAGGAGTTACCGGCAAGCCCGTGCGCGTTCCGCCGCACCATGACGTTCTTGGAGCAGTGGGCGCGGCGCTGATTGCCAGGGAGAATCCGAATCCGACAAGCAACTTCAAAGGTTTCGACCTTCGGGAAAGGACCTACGAACTCAGCGGATTCGAGTGCAAGGCGTGCTCAAACCATTGCGAAATCCGGCGAGTAGTCTTCGCCGGCGAGAAGCCGCTTCACTACGGCTCCCGCTGCGGCAAATTTGACGACGCGGGCGAACCCGGCAAGGGGGACGATCTGCCGGACCTCTTCGAGAGGCGGAAGCAATTCCTGCTCACGTCATACCCGAAGGACAAGCCTGATCGTCCCAACGGTGTGACCATCGGCGTGCCACAGATCGGAACCTTCTTTGAATACTACCCCTTCTACAAGGCCTATCTGACCGAACTCGGCTACGAGATCGTCCTCTCCACAGACACCAACCGCAACACGATCAACATGGGCACGGAAAACGTTGCCGGAGAGACCTGCCTGCCCATCAAGGTTGCCCACGGCCACGTGCTGGACCTCATCGAGCGCGGCGTGAAGCGCATATTCCTGCCCAGCGTTCTGCGTCTGGAGATGGAAAGCGACCGCATGATGCGCTCCTACGCCTGCCCATACATCCAGGGATTGCCATATCTGATCCGCGGTGCGCTTGACCTGGACGCGCGAGGCGTGGAAACGCTCATTCCGGTCATCAACCTGCAACCCGGACGCGAACACGCCAACAAAGCCCTGCGCGAGTTCGCCATTAACCTCGGGCACAGCAGCGCTGACGCGGACAATGCCATCACCCACGCTTGGGAGGCGATGGACGCCTTCCGTAAATCCATGACCGATGCCGGCAGGGAAGTAATGAGCAACCTGAAGGACGATCAGATAGCCATGGTCGTCGTAAGCCGCCCGTATAACGGCTGCGATTCCGGCATGAACCTGAACCTGCCGGGCAAGCTGCGCAGGCTGGGCGTCCTTGCCATCCCGATGGACTTCCTGCCGGCGGACATCCACGAGCTTGGGCTGGACTACCCGCACATGTATTGGAAATACGGGCAGCGGATACTGTCCGTCGCCCGCGTCATCGCAAAGGATCCGAGACTTAATGCCATCTACATCACAAACTTCGGCTGCGGACCCGACTCCTTCATCATGAAGTATTTCGGGCGGGAGATAGGCGACAGCCCCTACCTGACCATTGAGATTGACGAACATAGCGCCGACGTCGGCATCATCACCCGCTGCGAAGCATACCTGGACAGCCTGAAGAACCGGCGCAGCATCGGCTCGCAATCCCGCATGCGCACGACAGGCTTCAAGTATTCGCCCTCGCGCGGGGACAATCACAAGACGGTATGGGTCCCCCACATGGGCGACCACGCCGACGTGCTTTCCGCCGCCATGCGCTCTTGCGGCATTAACGCGCAGCCCATGCCGATGTCTGATCAGGAAAGCCTTGAACTCGGACGGGCGAATACAAGCGGCAAGGAATGCTACCCGTGCATCCTGACCACCGGGGACATGCTCAAGGTCCTAAAGCAGCCCGGAATCGTCCCGTCAAAGACGGCCATGTTCATCGCCGACGCGCTGGGGCCGTGCCGATTCGGTCAATACAACAAGTTTCAGCGGATACTCCTTGACGACCTCGGCTACAGCGACGTGGAAATGATGATCTACGATCAGAACGAGGGCTTCTACAAGGACGCCGGGGCGATGGGCAACACCTTCCTGGTCAGGACGTGGAAGGCGCTCATTCTGATGGACCTTCTTGAGAAGCAGTTGTATCACACGCGCCCGTATGAGAAGGAGCCGGGGAGCGCGGAGAAGGCATATGACGAGATGCTCCAGCGCCTTGTGCGCCGCACGGAGGCCGGCGGGGAGCTTGACAGTCTGGCGCAGGAAATCCGGGAAGCGATGTCCGGCGTTCCGGTTGATCGCTCCAAACCGAGGCCGAAGGTCGGCATCGTCGGGGAAATCTACGTTCGCTCCAACGATTTCTCCAACAATTTCGCCATCCGCCGCCTGGAATCCTTCGGATGCGAAGTGGTTACGCCGACGATCCAGGAATGGATAAACTACATCGCCTACTGCCGGCAGGTTGACTGCCGCACGAAGGGGCATTACGGGGCGCTGGCCAAGGAGTGGCTGCAGGAGTTTGTCCGTTTCAGGCAGGCCAATCGTTACTCAGACACCTTCGACGACGCCGGAATCCCGATGTTGCGCGAATCGAAGATTCCGGACGTGCTCAGGTTGTCGCGTTCCTATCTGCCGGAATCGGTTCGCGGCGAGGGCCACCTGAGCCTCGGACGGTGCGTCGAGTACATCCATGAGGGCCTGAGCGGGCTGGTGAACATCGTTCCGTTCAACTGCATGCCCGGCACGATGGTCAACGCGCTGCTTGAGAATCTGCGGCGGGATTTTGACAAATTCCCCGTCCTCAAAGTCGTCTGCGACGGTCACGTTCAGGCCGGGGAACAGACGCTCATGGAGGCCTTCGCGCATCAGGCGAAACAGCGGATGGAAGCCGACAACGCGCATTAAGGATGCGTAGAATTACTGTCTGGGAGGCCCGGTCAGGTTTTGTCCTCGCATATTCACTCCATTTTAATCTGTGAACCTGACGGAATACAACTTCGCGTTACGAAGGCGGAAACGCACGCCCAACATCCGGTCCGCGCGGTATTCCGATTCCTCCAGCAGACATGAGAGCCTGCCGTTGACTCCCCCGATACGAAAACTCTCGACCTTCCGTCCGGATTCGATCTCAAACGCTTCCATCTCGAGTTGGCCATTTTCTGTATCAGCATCAAGGATTATAGTTTTCGGTCTTTGCCCCATCCTCGGAATGGTAAACTCTCCGTCTCCGCCGACATCCGAAATCGCTGCCAACCGTCCGGGTTTGTAACTGACCGTGACCATGCCGCCTTCCTTCCAGATTGCGAAGTGCAGGCGTCCGCGCAGCATGAAGGGATCGGCGTAACTCCAGAATCCCAAGTCCGTATCCCGAAACGGCCTTGACCACTTCTTTGCGTCCCGGCTCGCAATCAATTCGTATTTACAAATCGCGCTGTGTTTGCCCGGCGCCTCTGGATCGGCATAGTATTTCATCAAAAGTCCCGCGTAAGCGCCGCCGTATCTGAAAGCCTTCATAAGGTAGAACTCCACGTCGGGCGCATCCTGAGCATCCGGATCAAGGAGCGGAACCTGGGGAGTCCAAGTGCGAAGGTTCTTCGAAAGCCGGACTGTCTGGACGCGACGCTTTCCCGGAAGATTATCGGCGCAGGGCTTGTCCGGCCAATCCTTCAGCATCGTCTGATAACAGATGTATTCACCGCCGCATTCGATCAGTGTAAATGCGTCGTTGTGTTCGGTGAAGACCGCACCGGGATCCTTTGTCCAGCCAAGTCCGTCTCCGGAATATGCCGTCATCGCCCCCGCCTGCCCTGCCGCTTCCGGCTGATCCCAATACAGCATTCTGAATCCATCGGCGACGCGAATAATCTGGAAAACGTTAAATCCGCCCCAAGTCGGCGTGTGCGGAGATCGCGTCATACAGACGTTGTTGATCCCGCCCCACGCCGGCGGTTCCACTCTCAGCGGCAGCAATTCAAACTCTTGTCCGCTTGATTTCCCGACACAAAGGGTTCGCTTGTCAATCCACTCCGTCTCGTCGTTGTTGACTCGCTGGTACCAGAGCCTTACTCCGTCTTTCTCCTCAGTTGAAGCGACAGGAGCAAACCATAGCTTCGGCCTTTTCTCATCTCTTTCCAGTAGCGTCAAGCCCGGCTCGGCCTGTTGAGGCTCAATTTTTATCCCTCTGGAATCGTTCAGTTCTTCCGGGAAGAGGAAATTCACTTCGCTTCCGCCCAACGGAACACTTGAAGCCGCAAGCAGCAGCGCCAGTATATTAAGCATTGCGTCAATCCCTCAGCACGGTAATACAATCATAGGTTGGATCAGCCGACGGGGACAGCCGGCTTTGTCTCGGTCTTAGGCTCTCTGCGCTCCCGGGCCGGATGGTAATGGACATGCACCCGCTGGACGAGGTCAATGCTGTTCTTCAGCGTTTTCTCGACCTTCGTGGCTATCCGGTCGCCCTCGGCGACGCTCATGGCTCCGTCAACGCCGATCGTAACGTTGAGTATCACATAAGGCCCGAAACGATGCGCCAGCACCTCCTCCGTCTGCTTGATGCCCTGGATGCCGGTCATGGCCTGTTTGACCTGCTGGCGCAATTCCCGCCCCGGCACGGTGTCCATAAGATCGCCTGACGATTGCCGTAATACTTCGATCCCCGTCCGCAGTATTACGAGAGCCACGATGGCCCCGGCCAGCGGATCAACCCACGGATAACCGGCCCGCCCAAGGAAGATGCCGATACTGGCCGCCATCGCCGCAAAAATGTCGTTTCGATGGTCATAGGCGATGGCCAGCACGGCCGGGTTATTCGCCTTCTCGCCGATGCGTCGAGTGAAGATCGTCAGCGCTATCTTCAGAGCCACCGCAAAAAGGGCGACGGCAAGCGCTCCCAACGATCCGCCGCTGAATTCCCCATGTCCGACCAGCAGGTCGTAGGTCTTGTTGACCGCGTCCCAGAAAATGGCCACCGCAGTCGTCAGAACGAAGGCCCCGACAACCAGGGCAGCAATGCTCTCCAACTGCCGATGCCCATAGGGATGCTCGTCGTCGGCGGGTTTGTGCGCCAGACTCATAAAAAGCCGGACTATGATGAAATACGCGACGTCCGAGGTGGAGTTTATGCCGTCGGCAAGCAGGGCCGGGCTGTGCCCCACGATTCCCATGGTGGTCTTGAGCGCCGCCAGCAGCAGATTTGCCGCCAGCCCCAGGTTCACTGCCAGGATGCTCCGGCTATCCCTGTGCGCAGGCGCTTCAGTTTCCACATTCACTCCTGAAAATCCGACTGAAGTTTCAGTTCCTCGATGAACGCGACCATGTTTTCAATCGGCACGTCGCCCTCGACGGCGTGCGCCGGAGAGAATATGTAACCGCCATCGGCGCCGAGTTCCAGCAGTTTCCGGGTTTCGGCCTTCACGTCGGCGACGCTACCGAAGGGCAGCGTCCGCTGCGTTGACATCCCGCCGTGGAATGCGAGCTTTCCCCGGTACTGCTTCACAAGCGTCTCCACGTCCATGACCTCCGGCTGGAACGGATTGAAGCAGTTCAGCCCGATGGATACCAGATCGTCGAATAATTCGTCCACGTCCCCGCAGGAATGAATAAAGACGTATTTCCCCGCGCCCCTGACTACGGCGTACATTTTTTCCAGGACCGGGAAGATGAACTCGCGCCAGATTTCCGGCCCCATCTGCAATCCGCGCTGCTGCCCCCAGTCGTCACCGAAATAAACGCCGTCAATATCGTATTTCAGCGCTTCGCTTACCTGGGCGATATTGTATTCGGCAATCGCGTCGAACAATTCTCTGACGAATTCCGGATGATCGAGAAAATCGTAAAACAGGTTTTCCATCCCGCGCATGGTCCACGCGCGCTCGTAGAGCGAGAAGCCAATCGAAAAGACGCGGAAACGGTCCCCGTATCGCGCCATTGCGTCGGGGATGTCCTGAAAGAAGCGCGGATTCAACGGATCAGGAAAGCTGTAGCCCTGAAGCGTCGGCTCCGGCAGAACGTGTCCCTTCACGTTGCCTATGTCCTTGTCAACGCTCCTGTCCCACACGACGCCGAACACGTCGCGGACGCAGTCGTTGCCGATGTCCTCAAAAAAGCCAACCCCGTTGCCGAGGCCCAGCAGGTGGTTCTGCATGACGGCTTCAAGGTCTCCCGCGCCGTAATGCTCCACTATCTTGTCCCACGCCTCTTTCGTAAAGCCGTAGGACCACGGCACATAGGGCGGCTTTCGCCCGTCCAGAACCATCCTGACGACCTCTCGTTTGGTCATGGCATCTCCCATCATTTATGGCGCGCCGATGCGGAGGCCAGAGGCCGACGCGAGAACGCGCTGACGCGGAATTTTATTACCTCGTTCTCCTAAACTCCATCGCCGTTTCGATCAATGCCCGGACGTTCTCCCACGGAAAACCGGGATCAATCTCGATATAAAGCCACGATCCCCCTTCCAAAGTTCGGAATGTGCCAAGCAGGTCGTGAACGTATCGCCGCACCTGCTCCGGCGTCGCCCTTTGCATAAGTTCGCCGCGATCCGGATGAAGCTCCACCGCCAGACCCAGGTCCCGGCAGATCGCCGCCAGCTCTCCGAGATCATAAGCCGGCAACTGCGGCCATATCGCCGATACACCTATTTTCCTCAGCTCCGGGATGATCGGGCTGATCTGGCCGCAACTGTGGAAGAAGATCGGCTTGCCCGCCTTGCGTATGGGGTCAAAGAGAGTGTCGAAGCGAGGCATGAAGAAACGTTTCCATGCTGCCGGGGACATTATCATGGCCGTCCCCGTCCCGAAATCGTCTCCGAAGGCGATGCCGTCAACGCCAACGGCCAGCGAATGGGCGACGTGATGGGAGAAATGCTCAACAAGACGGTCCGCCAGCCTGTTGATCTCCGGCGCGTCCGTCCCGATGTCCATCAGCGTGTCCTCAAATCGCCGCAGCGAGTGCAGGCGCTCGAAGATCGAACCGCCGCCGCCCAGACAGAAGTATTCCTCCTTCTGCCGCGATAGTTCCATACGTTGCTTTTCAATCGTGGCGGCGTCGGGGCGCGGCGGATCAGGCATTCGATAGGTTTCCAGATTCGCCCAATCATTGAGCGGCCACTCGACCGGATGGCCCCAGATGCCGAAGATTCGGTATTCCCACCGGATGCCCCATTCGTCAGTCTTGAACTCGTGGTATCTGCCGTCCGCATCGAAGGCTTCAGGCCCCGGCGGGTTTGGAAGCTTCAAGCCGGAAAGATCGCCGAAATCGTGCCCGCAAGCCTTTATGAGATCAACCAGCTTCTGCCCGTGTTCGTAAAGCCCGCCCGGAGCGGCGTAGATGCGGACCGGCAGTCTGTCCGGCGCTTCAAATCCTAACGCTCTGAATATGCGTTCCCTGGCTTTCATCGCTTCGGTCCTCCCATGCAGGCGCGCTGAATCCATGCTTCCCGCCGGACATCGCCGGTTAATTCCCCTTCTTCTGCTGATTGAGCATGTCGGAGAACCAACCGCCGCCCTTCTTCGGTTCCGGCTTTCTCGGCGGCTGGATTGTCACGGCAGGCCGCGCTTGCGGAGCTTGTCCCGGTTGCGGCCGGCCCTGCGGGGGCTTGCCCGGCGCGGTTCGCCCCGCCGCGCGTGAATCCCGCCCAGCCTCCCCCGGTTCGCTCTTCATCGAAAGCGCAATCCGCTTCCGCTCAAGGTCCACCTCCATGACGGTCACCATGACCCTCTGTTGGACCTTCACTACGTCCGCCGGATTCCTCACAAACTGGTCGGCAAGCTGGCTGATGTGGACCAGCCCGTCCTGATGCACGCCGATGTCCACGAACGCTCCGAATGCGACGACATTTGTCACTACGCCCGGCAGCCTCATGCCCGGCTTGACGTCCTCGATCTTCTCAACGCCATCTGCGAAATGGAACGCCTCGAACTTCTGCCGCGGGTCGCGCCCGGGCTTGGCAAGCTCCTGCATGATGTCGTTCAGCGTCGGCAAGCCAACCTTCTCGGTCACGTATTTTCGAAGGTCTATCTTCTTTCTCTGCTCGTCCGATTTCATCAACTCCTGCACGGTGCAGCCCAAATCCTTAGCCATCGTGTTCACGACGGGGTAGCTTTCCGGATGGACCGCGCTGGCGTCAAGCGGGTTCTCGGAATCGCGCACCCGCAGGAAACCCGCCGACTGTTCGAAGGCCTTCGGTCCCAGGCGCGGCACGTCACGCAGTTTCGCGCGCGATTTGAACGGCCCGTTCTCATCGCGATAAGCGACTATGTTGCCGGCCAGTTGCGGGCCAAGCCCGGACACGTATGAAAGCAACTGCTTGCTTGCCGTGTTCACCTCAACGCCCACGCCGTTCACGCAACTCATCACCACGTCATCAAGCCCACGCTTCAGGGCGGGCTGATTCACGTCATGCTGATATTGCCCTACGCCGATGGATTTGGGGTCAATCTTCACCAGTTCAGCCAGCGGATCCATCAACCTGCGCCCGATCGAGACAGATCCGCGCACAGTCACGTCGTGATCCGGAAATTCCTCCCGCGCAGTCTCCGATGCGGAGTAGACGGAAGCCCCGCTCTCGTTCACCATCACAATCGTGATCGCCGCCGGAAGCCCGATCTTGCGAATGAACGCCTCAGTCTCCCGTCCGGCCGTCCCGTTTCCGATGGCGATTGCCTCAACCTTGAACTTCTGGCAAAGACTTTTGACCGTCTCTGCTGCGTCATACGCCTCTGCAGACGACTGATGCGGGAATATCGCCTCGTAATGCAGCAGCTTTCCCTGGCTGTCAAGGCATACCACCTTGCATCCGGTTCTGAAACCCGGGTCAACGCCCATGACGTTTTTGCGCCCAAGCGGGGGGGCCAGCAGGAGTTCCCGGACGTTTTCGGCAAAGACCTTGATGGCTGTCTCGTCGGCCCTCTTCTTCGCCTCCGCGCGAATCTCAGTCTCCATTGAGAAGGACAGCAACCGCTGGTATCCGTCCTCCACCGCCAGGCGGACTTGTTCCGACGCGGCGTTTTTCTCCTTTACATACATTGACGTAAGCTGCCTGACAGCGTCCTCTTCCGGGGGGGCGACGGCGAGAATCAGGAAGCCTTCCTTCTCCCCGCGCAGCATGGCCAGCAGGCGATGCGACGGGGCGGCGGCAATCGGTTCCTCCCACTCGAAATAATCCTTGTATTTCGCCCCTTCCGTCTCCTTGCCGGTGACGGCTCTTGACTTGACCGTTCCTTTTGCGTTGAAGAGGTCGCGCATTCTTGCCCGCGCCTCCTGATCCTCGCTTACCTTTTCCGCGATGATGTCCCTCGCGCCTGCCAGCGCGTCTTCAACCGATTCAACGCCCTTCTCCCGGCTTAAGAACTTCTGGGCTTCAGCGGTTGGATCAATAGTCCCTTGCGCCCAGAGCATATCCGCAAGAGGCTCCAAGCCTTTCTCCTTTGCAATTGTGGCCCTGGTTCGACGCTTAGGCCTGAAGGGAAGGTATACGTCCTCCAGAACCGCCATTGTCTCGGCCGCGTCAACCTTCTTTTTCAATTCGTCGGTAAGCAGGTTGCGTTCCTGAAGCGACTTCAGTATCGCCTCCCGACGCTTGTCCAGTTCGTCAAGCTGCTCCAGGCGGTCCCTTATCGTCGTTATCGCCACCTCGTCCAGGGAGCCTGTCGCTTCCTTCCGGTAGCGCGAAATGAAAGGGACGGTCCCGCCCTCCGCCAGCAACGCGGCGGTAGCGGCGACCTGTTGAATCCTGAGACTTAGTTCCGACGCAATCTTTGCCGCATGCGCTTCGTTCATCGTCGTGAGTTCCACCTCCAGGTCAGAAAGTCTGCAACGTCGTGATACCCGCTCCAAGGGTGACGAAATGCTACACGCTTCGCCCCGCCGTGTCATCAGGGAAAAGATGCAAATTGCCCTCCATCCCTTTATTCCCTGATCAGCCTGCCATGCAAAGTTCTTCTCATTCCCCCGTCGCAAACCTGTGCCCCGTCGCCTCCATATCAACTGCGTAAAGCGATTTGCGGGCTGTTATGTAGAGTGTCTTCATATCCGCCCCGCCGAATGCGCAGTTAGCCGGCTCCTCCGGAATCCTGATTGCGCCAATGAACTTCCCGACAGGTGAAATCACTTGTATACCCAGATCGCTTGTTATGTAAAGATTGCCCATCGTGTCAATCGTCAGCCCGTCTCCCCCCGAATCTACTTTGCCGAAGGATTGCTCAAGCCTGCAGAAAACCTTTCCCTCCCCGATTTTTCCCGGTTCAAGAACCGGGTACGCCATCACTTCGGACTGGCCAGTCGGCACGACGTAGAGCATCTTCTCATCGGGCGAAAGGATGACGCCGTTGGGATTCTTCAATCCCTCGACCAGTCGCGCAACCTTCCCATCCGGCGCGATGTAGTAGACCCCCAGAACGCCCTGAGGCAGCGGTTTCGGCGCGCCGTAGGCGGGATCGGTGAAGTAGATGCCCCCTTGCCTGTCTATCACAAGATCATTTGGCGCGTTGAATCGCTTCCCGCCAAACTCTGAAGCAATGACTTTTTTCATCCCTCCGTCCGCTGAAAGCGCGGACACCCGACCCGCCATCTCGCACGCGACAAGCTCTCCTGCCCGGTTGAACATCAGGCCGTTGGAGGACTCGAACTTATCCGTGTAGACTGAAAGCTTCCCCTCGGAATCGAGTTTGTAGACGAGGCTCTTCGGAATGTCCGAAAAGAACAGGCTTCCCCTTCCGTCCCATGCCGGCCCCTCCGTGAACTCAAAATTCGTATGTAGTTTCCTGACAGGACCTTTCGGGCCGATGCCGGGGATATTGCACTGGGCTGCGTCCTCGGCTCGAACCGGAAAAGCTAACAATACAAATGTGGCAATCAGCACAACTTTGAGCATGTTCACGTTCAGGTCTCCGTCGCCTCAGCGTATCGAAGCTCGTCAACACAAAAAGAACAAATGTTTATTATAAGTCACCGGAGGACTTGATCAACAAACCAAATTGTTCATTCGCGCCGCCTTGTCCGAATCCTGAGCATGTGCTATGCTTCCCCGCTGCCGGCGGAATCCGGCGCGGCGGGTTGTGCAACATTACAAACCCACCCAACATTTTACTTTCATCAGGAGATGCAAAATGAGTTTTGAGGGTCTGCTTCATTCTCTACCAAACGCAAAGAACTTCAGCGCCAGGCGCATCAGCAGTTATGACGTCTCCGGCGGCAACGGCGATGCGTGGCCAATCCAGCCGGGCGAAACCAAGGTCCTCGCGGAGATTGACGGCCCCGGCGTCATCAGCCACATCTGGTTCACAATCTCCTCCCCGGACAAGCACCACCTCCGCAAACTCATCCTCCGCATATACTGGGACGGGGAGAGCAATCCCAGCGTTGACTCCCCGGTCGGCGACTTTTTCGGGCTAGGCCACTCCCGCTCTTACAGCTACCAGTGCGCGTTCTTCAATACTAGCAGCCACGGCAATGGACAGGTCGGCAGCGGGTGCGCCATGAACTGCTGGCTGCCGATGCCTTTCCGAAAACATGCCCGCCTCGAAATCGTCAATGAGCAGGCCGAACCGGTCCGCAGTTTCTACTTCTACATTGACCATCAACTGCACAAGGCGATTGACGACGACGCCCTTTACCTTCACGCCAAGTGGCGTCGCGACAACCCCTGTGAAGGCTGGAAGGGCAAGGGCAGCGTCTGGGCAAGCCCGGAATGGCACAAGCGCGAGGCAGGCCCGGAAGGCAAAAACCTGAGCGACAAGAACAATTACCTCATACTGGACGCCGAAGGCCGCGGTCATTACGTCGGCGTGAATATGAGCATTGACCACCTTTACAAGGGGTGGTACGGCGAAGGGGACGACATGTTCTTCGTTGACGGCGAAAGCTGGCCGCCCTCGCTGCACGGAACCGGCACGGAGGATTACTTCGCCCACGCATGGGGTATGCAGGCCAACGCGCACCTCTACAACGGTCAGTCCTGGGCTGAACTCGAAGATTTCAACCACTGGGGCAAGGTCTGCGTCTACCGCTACCACGTCATGGACCCCGTTCCCTTCACGAAGAAACTCAGGGTGAGCATCGAGCACGGACACGCCAACGACCGCAGCGACGATTACAGTTCCTGCGTCTACTGGTACCAGACCGAACCTCACAAGGAATTCGCGCCCATGCCGCCGGTCGAGGCGCGCCTGCCCAACATCTGATTCAGGGTTAACACTAATGGCGGATAAGCATCGTCTAATTCTCTGCGGCTCGGACGCGGCTGCGATTGACGCAGCCGTATCGCTTGAAGCGACAGGACGAGCGGAAATCGTCGGTTTCTGCGACATTGACGCAGATTCGCACGAGGCAATCGGAAAGCGCTGGCCTGCCGCGCCCGTCAATACCGACTTCGCGGCGCTGGCTAATGATGCAGCGGCGGCGAGTGTTGTCGTTTCAGGCCCAGTCGGGAAGCGCGCGGAACGCTGCCTTGCGGCGATCGAGCATAAGCTGAACGTCCTGATCCCCGGCGTCATGTGCGCCTCGACTTCCGAATGCCGACAGATCGTTGACAGGTTGCGCGGCGCGTCCGGCGTCATGCTTGTCTGCGCCCCGCCGGAGAGATTTCAGGATCCATGGGCGCGGTCAATAACTCTCGCCCGGAGCGGACAACTCGGACGCATCTTCAGCGTTGAGTCAGAACTGGCATTGACGCCTTCGCATTGGAAAGGCCCCGCCGCAGGCGAAGACAGCGATTCCGCCCGCGCGCGGCTCATCCTCCAGCGCGCATCCGGTCAGATCGCACTGCTCCTGGCCGCCGCAGGCGAGCAGATGTCCGAAATCGGCGCAATGCCCGGCGGGCGGGCCAACGCCTTCCCCGGCTGCGATGACACCATTATTGCCGTCGGCCGCGCCGGCTCGGTTGTCTGCCGGCTCACTCTGACCGTTGCCTCGGCATCAAGGCAGGCCGACGGACTTCTGACCGCGCGCGGAACAGACGCCACGGCGACCGATGCCGCCGTCATGCGCGGCGGACCTTCTGCCGACTGCGCCATTACGACCCCAGACGCGCCGGCCACCCTGCCGCAGGTCTTTCTCGACGTTATGGACGGCAAAATGGAAAATCCGTCCGGCTTCGTCCATGCCGCTCGCGTGGTTTCCGTCTGCCAGAGCATTTCGGACAGCATTAGAACAAGGCGGTTCTGCCCGGTTGAACGCTTCGATGAAGGACTCCCGCACCGTCAGCTCCTCATGTCCTGCACTCCGGAAACCTTCGTTAAGCGCGACTGGCCCCTCCCGCCGGGCTACATGCTCAGAGCCTATCGGCCCGGCGACGAACAGGGCATGATCCGGGCGCTGCACGTGGCCGGCTTCACGGAATGGGACCGCGCGAAGATTGACGATTTCCTGACTAAACCGGAGCGACGCGAAGGCACTCATGTGGTTGAACACATTGGCCAGATCGTTGCCGTGACATTTGCGAGCCAGGAAAATGCGGAAAAGCGCGTCGGATGCCTCGATTTCGTCGCATCAGATATTTCCCACAAGGGGCGCGGGCTTGGCTGCGCTGTCTGCGCGGGCGTGGCGCGTTACCTTTTCGGGCGCGGTTACGTCAAGGTCGTCCTCGCTACAGACGACTGGCGGCTGCCGGCGATAACGACGTATCTCAAGATCGGATTCCGCCCCGTGCTTCACCGCGAGGACATGTCCGCGCGCTGGGCCGCAGTCCTGGACCGGCTTGACAGGTACGATCCGCTGCTGCTGCGCGACAGCGGGAAGGGCGCGCGCCCATGAACGCGCAGGAGCTTTCCAACCTTCGTCAGATTGAAGACCTCAACCAGCGCGGCGGGCGAACGCTGAGCATCACGGATATGATTAGGGCCGGGACGCTCAGCGCGCAGATGGCAGCGTACATGTTCCGCGCCGTCGCCCGCGGCGCGTCGGTTCTCACTGCGGCGGTTCCCGGCGGAGCAGGCAAGTCAACATTGCTGGCCAACCTTCTGAATTTCCTCCCGCCCGGAACGCGCATAATCACTACGCCGGACGGCGCGGCCATCCGCGCAAACCTGAAAAAACCGCCAGGCGGCTCCCCATGCTTTCTCGTCCATGAAATCGGCGGCGGACCGTATTACGCCTACATCTGGGAACGCGACGTTGCCGACTTCTTCCGCCTTGCCGGGTCGGGGCGTCGTATAGCTGCCTGTGTTCATGCCGAGACGCTGAAGGGATTGCGCGGGATTCTGCTCTCTCCGCACCTCGGCGTACAGGAAAACGATTTCAGGAATCTCGACCTGATCGCGTTTATGAGCGTCTGCGGAGAAGGGGCGCGCGTCATCAGGCGCGTGTCATCCGTCTGTGACTCTCGCGCTCGTGAGACGCCCGCCGGCGGACGCCCGCAGGCGCATGAAACGGTCTTTCAGTGGGACCGCGCACAGGACGCCTTCTCCGGCCTTCACGATTCTGAACGAAAGAGCCTGTCCCCTTATCTCGATTTCATCGCGGAACTTGTTTCCTCCGACATCTCATTGTTCGAGGACGTGCGCGAAAGGGCGCTCGCCTTCTACGCAAGATTTGAGCCTCCGCAATAAATAGTTCGTCCAGACAGAATCAAACCGTCGCGGAAACTGTTGACTGCGGTTCCAACGGGAAATACCCTATCATCGTGGCGTTAGGGATTCGCTTTTTCACTGGGCACGTTTTCCAGGGAGGCATGAACAGATGCAGGCAATGCCAATCGGAGTTTTTGTTTCAGCAGGCCCTGAGTTGAAGGACAAGCTCCAATTCGTCAAGAAGGCCGGAGCGACAACCGTCCAAATGCACTGCCCGCCGAAGGATGCGCGCAGCCCTGAGGCGATTGAGAAGATCAAGAAACTCCTTGCCGACGCAGACATCGAAGTCACACTGGTCTTCATCGGTTTTCCTGGGGAAAGTTACGCGACCATCCCGATCGTCGCCCAGACAGTCGGCCTGGTCCCCAAGGCTACCCGAGCTGAGCGCCTGACCGAGGCAAAACAGATCGGCGACTTTGCCGCCGCGCTGGGCGCGCCCGGCGTTGGAGTTCACATGGGGTTTATCCCTGAAGACGCCAACGACCCGGAATACAAGGAGGTGGTGAAAACCGCGCAGGAACTGGCGGATTACGTCGGCAAAAAGGGCCTCAGGATGCATCTTGAGACCGGACAGGAATCGGCCAAGGTTCTACTTCGCTTTTTCAAAGACGTCGGACGCGAGAACCTGGCCATCAACTTCGACCCGGCCAATCTCATACTGTACGGCACCGGACAACCCCTTGAGGACCTTAAACTGGTTGGCAGATACGTTAAAAGCTGCCACTGCAAGGATGCGGCAAAATCCGCCGTCAAGGGCGAATGGGGCCGCGAGACCCCGCTCGGCGAGGGCGAGGTTATCATCCCGGAGTTCATTAAGATTCTCAAGAGTCTAGGTTACTCCGGCCCGTTGACCATTGAACGCGAGATATCCGGCGATCAACAACTTGCCGACATCAAGAAGGCAGTCGAACTACTCAAGAAGTGCAAGAAGGACCTGGGCATCGGCGGCTGCGGTTGCTGCTGCAGTTGATGCGTCAGTCTCGGCCGGCCCATTGCTGAAGTAGCACACAATCAGAAACATGAACCTCCGATGCCGGAATGTCGGAGGTTCATTTCTTTTCCACGGATGAGCATTCAAGCGATATTTTACGGACTCGCGCCAGGGCGGCTGGACTCATCCAATTTGCTCATAATAAAGAATTCAACAGTGAAGACACTTGAATCCTGATGCCGCAATGCTGTATATTAGAGGGTCTCATTGTCGGCAACATGATGATGTAATGTCCGGTTATAAGCCGACTTATGCCGGATTGGATGCATGACGGCCGCCCGAGCGGAAGTATCGCGGCAAGGCGGCAGTGGGAAGTGCGTACGTGTTTGAATCGCTGAGTAAAAGCCTGGAGAAGGTCTTTGAGCGGATGCGGGGCAAACCCCGCCTGACCGAAGAAAATGTCCAGGAAGCGCTCCGCGAGGTAAGACTCGCGCTCCTTGAAGCAGACGTGAGTTACAAGGTCGTTCGCGACTTCCTGGGCAAGGTGACCGAGCGCGCGCTCGGCGCGGAGCTCATAAAAAGCGTCACCCCAGGCCAGCAGTTCGTCAAGATCGTGCATGATGAACTCGAGGCGCTGATGGGAGAGGGGGATTCAACCATCCCCTACCGCAAGGAAGGCCTGACGGTTCTGATGCTCGTCGGGCTTCAGGGAAGCGGCAAGACTACGACCTGCGCGAAGCTGGCCATGCTCGTGCGCCAGCAGAAACACAGGCCGATGCTAGTCGCGGCGGACGTGCAGCGCCCAGCGGCCATAGACCAGCTTGAAACGCTAGGCCGGCAGCTTGACGTGCCGGTTCACCTTGAACGCGGCGGCATCCCGCCGTTGATCTGCAAACAGGCCGTGGCAAAGGCCGGAGAGTTAAACTGCGACGTTGTGATACTGGATACGGCAGGCCGACTGCACATTGACCTGCAGATGATGAACGAACTGAAGGACATCGTCCGAATGGTCAAGCCGGATCAGACCTTCCTGGTCTGCGACGCCATGACCGGTCAGGACGCGGTCAACAGCGCGGGCGAGTTCAACCAGCAGCTCCCGGTTGACGGCGTGATACTGACGAAACTGGACGGCGACGCCCGCGGCGGCGCGGCGCTCTCGATCCGCAGCGTCACAGGCAAGCCGATCAAGTTCATCGGCATCGGCGAGAAGCTGGACAAGTTGGAGCCGTTCCATCCGGACCGCATGGCCACGCGCATCCTCGGCATGGGCGACGTAGTGAGCCTTGTCGAGAAGGCGCAGGACGTGATGGCCGAGGAAGAGGCCGAGGAACTGGAACGCAAGCTCCGCACGGAGCGCTTTGACCTGGAGGACTTCCTGAAGCAGATCCAGGCGCTGCGGCGCATGGGGCCGCTCAAGGACATCATGGGCATGCTCCCGTTCTTCGGCAACAGGATGTCGGAGATCGAGATTGACGAGAGCGGCATTGATCGCGTCGAGGCGATAATATGCTCAATGACGCGCCTGGAGCGCAGCCAGCCTGAGATCATTGACTCCAGCCGCAGACAGCGCATCGCCCAGGGAAGCGGGACGGACCCGCAGGACATAAACCGCCTGCTCAAGCAGTTCAAGCAGATGAGAAAGCTTCTTTTCCGGATGACCGGGCCGAAGGGCGAGGAAATGCTTGAGGCCATGACGGGCGGGATGCAGCAACAGCAGGAAATAGGGCCGGGCGTCGGACGCGCCATGATGGACCCCCGGCGGCGCAAACTGGCCCGGGAAAAGAGAAAGAAGTCAAAGCGGCGAAGACATCGCCACTGAGACCCCTGACGCAACCTTTTTTTGATGGAGCAATGGATGGTTAGGATTCGTTTGAAAAGGACCGGACGCACGAACCGCCCGTCCTGGCGCATCGCGGTTTTCGACCAGCGCACGCGCCGCGACGGAACGGACATTGAGGTGCTGGGCAGTTACGACCCGCTGGCAAAGGACGACTCCAAGAAGGTGTCGCTCAACAAGGAGCGCGCGGAATACTGGCTAGGGAAAGGCGCTCAGCCGACCAGGACGGTAGCCAGGTTCTTCGCCAACGCTGGAATCGCCGTAAAGAAATGAGCGCGGCTCTGCGCGTTGACGTCCTGACGATCTTCCCGGAGATATTCCGCCCCGCGCTCTCGACTTCCATCCCCGGCATCGCCGAGAGGAAGGGAGCGGTCGTCTACCGCCTGCACGACATCCGCGACTTCGCGACGGACAGCCACAGGAGCGTGGACGACAGGCCGTACGGCGGCGGACCGGGAATGGTCATGAAGCCGGACCCAATTTTCCACTGCGTGGAAGCGGCGGAGGCGCAGGATCCGGAGCCGGCGTTCAGGATACTCCTGACGCCGCAGGGCGAGAGACTTACACAGAAGCGCGTCGAGGACCTTGCGCTGAAACGCAGATTGTTGATTGTCTGCGGTCACTACGAAGGCTTTGACGAACGCGTTCGAGAGGGCCTGCGGCCATGCGAAATCTCCGTCGGGGACTACGTGCTCAGCGGCGGTGAATTCGCGGCCTTCGTCCTGATTGACGCAGTCGTAAGGTTGTTGCCCGGCGTGCTGGGCGACGCGGATTCCGCAAAGGATGAATCGTTCACAAGCGGGTTGCTTGAATACCCGCATTACACAAGGCCGTCCGAGTTCAGAGGAATGAAAGTGCCGGAAATTCTTCTCTCGGGCGATCACGCGAAGGTCGCGCAATGGCGTCGGGAGCAGGCTATCCTGCGCACGCGACTCAGGCGCGCCGACCTTCTGCCCGAAGAGGAAAAGGAGAAAGGATAAACAATGGGCGTCATTCAAGACATCCAGAAGGCTCAGATGAAGACCGAGTTGCCGGAATTCAAGGTCGGCGACCAGGTGGACGTGGGAGTCCAGATCGTCGAAGGCGACAAGCAGCGCACGCAGGTCTTCAACGGCGTCGTAATAGCCCGCTACGGCAAGGGCATCGCCGAGAAATTCAAGGTCCGCCGCATCGTTCAGGACGAGGGCGTCGAGCGCACGTTCCCTCTGCACTCCCCCGCGGTGCTCTGGGTGAAAGTCAAGCGCCAGGGCAGCGTCAGAAGGGCGAAGCTCTACTACCTCCGCGGACGCCTCGGCAAGGCCAGCCGTATAAAAGAAAAGTTCGAAACAAAGGAGTAAGCGGCGTGTTGCAGCGCGTCCCCGCCGGATCTCCCGGCGATGCGGCCCGGGGGGAATCTTCGTGTTCTCGCCCCTGAGGAAAATGCTCACCGGGCATCTGAAAGCCTTCGGACATAAAACCCCGGAGCGCCGGAAAGAATCTGCAACCGGAACAGGCTATGAAGGAGAGAATCTTGCCGCCGCGTTCCTTCGCGCGAAAGGTTTGACAATACTTGAGCGGAATTACGCCTGCGCACGGGGTGAGATTGACATCATCGCGTTCCACAGGGGAACCGTCGTATTCGTCGAGGTGAAATTTCGAGCCTCACCGGACGCCCCGGACCCGGTCACCGCAGTCGGCGAGACCAAGCAGACTCGGTTGAAGGCCGCCGCCGCGCATTACATCGCCGCGAAGAAACTGATGGAGCGGAACATCGGCGCAAGGATTGACGTGCTGGGGATACGAAAAGAGGCGAGCGGCAACTTCTCCTATGATTATCGCACGGACGCTCTCGAAGCCCCGCAGATCATTACCTGACGCTGAAACGCTGAAAGGCCGCCGATATGGAACTCGTTGACACTCATGCGCACCTGGACTGGAGAAGCTTCAAGGATGATCTTCCGCAGGTCATAGCAAACGCCTGTAACGCCGGAGTGACCCGCGTCATAACCGTTGGCGCATCCCTGGAGCGCTCTCGAAAAGCTATTGAGATAGCCCGGACTTACACAGGGGTCTACGCCGCCGTGGGGATTCATCCGAACGATCTTTCAGCGATTGCGGACAGAGACTGGGACGCGCTGGCGGAGCTTGCAGGGCTGCCGGAAGTCGTTGCCGTGGGCGAAACCGGGCTGGATTTCTATCGGGACGGTTCTCCCAGGGAACTACAGAGCAGGTACTTCCTCAAACATCTGGACCTTGCGCGAGCCGCGGGCAAACCGGCTGTTCTGCACATACGGGACGCTGCGCAGGATGCGCTCAAGCTTCTGGAAGGACGCGCCGGAGATGGAGTATCACTGGTCTGGCACTGCTTTTCCGGGAATGCGCGGGACGCCGCGCGCGCGGTCGCTCTGGGCATGTCATTCTCGGTCGGCGGCTCGCTGACGTATCGCGGCAACGACGACCTGCGAAAGGCAGTGGCCGGCATTCCTCCAGACAGGCTCATGCTGGAAACCGACTGCCCGTTCCTTACCCCTGAGCCTCACAGGAACACAGTTCGCAGGAACGAGCCGGCCCTCGTCGTCCACGTTCTGGGCGTTCTGGCGCGGCTCATGGGCATGAGCGAAGAGGATGCCGCAACCGTAACCACCGCAAACGCCGGACGGGTCTTCAAACTGGCGTAATCCCCGTTCGAAACCGTCACCGCCCTGATATCACCCTTGCCAGTTCCGCCGTCAGTTCCTCGATCATGTACGGCTTTGACACACAGCCGACAAAGCCGTATTGCCTGAAGTGCGCCATGACGGGGGCGTTCGCGTAACCGCTAGCGACTATCGCCCGCGCGCCGGGGTCCAGCCGCAATATCTCGCGCACTGCCCGCTCGCCGCCCATCCCCCCGCGCACCGTCAGGTCCATTATTACCGCGTCATACGCTAGTCCGGCGTCCATGGCGGCCTTATAAAGGGCGATGGCCTCCTCGCCGTTGCGCGACTTGTCCGACCGGTAGCCGCACTCGGCAAGCAGTTCCCCCGCAACGTCGAGAACGACCTCATCGTCGTCCATTACAAGAACACGTCCCTTTCCCGGACCGGCAGGTCTTTCGGGAATCTCTTCGTCTCGCGGCTGATCCTCTGAAACCGGCAGGAAGACGCTGAATCTGGCGCCTTCATCAGTCCGCGATTCGACGGCTATGTGCCCCCCGTGCCGCCGCACGATCGAAAACGCCGATGTCAGCCCAAGCCCGCTGTGGCCGTCCTTTGTAGTGAAGAACGGATCGAATATCTTATTCGCAATTTCAGCGGGGATTGCGCAGCCGTGGTCGCGAACCTCGATCATGACATATTCGCCCGGCGGAAGCGGAACGCCGCTTGTCTCATCCAATCGAGTGTTTGCCGCGGTCACCTCAATGTCCTGCCCCGTCTCCGATGCTTGAACAGCGTTGAGGACAAGGTTGTTGACGACCTGCGACAATTGCGTCATGTCGGCGTTGACCGCTTTCAAATCCGCCTGAATATTGAAGCGGCATCCGGATGACGCGCCGCGCAATGCGAGGTCCGCCGCGTCGCGGATCGCCTTCTGGATGAATGCAGGCTCGCGCCGTGGAGCGCCGCCGCGGGCAAATGTCAAAAGTTTCCGTGTCAGGTCTTTGGCGGCGCCACAGGCCTTTTCCGCCTCCTGAAGCCGTTTGAGAACCTTCTCGTCGCCGCCTTTGGCCAGACTCCGGGCCAGTGAGATGTTGCCGAGAATCCCGGTCAGGATGTTATTGAAATCGTGCGCGATGCCGCCGGCCAGAAAGCCCAGGGCGTCAAGCCGTTGAGCCTTGTCAAGCTCTTCTTCCATCCTCGTCTCTTGAGTTACGTCTCTGAAGACAATGATGACCCCGCTGACTTTCCCCGCCGCGTCGCGTATCGGCGCGCCCTTTTCGGATATCAGAATCTCCGTCCCGTCCCTGCGGATCACAAGGCAGTTCTCCCCGAAGCCGATCGCTTCACCGGCTTCCAGCACAAGGCGCACGGGATCGCCGACCTGTTCCCTCGTCTGGCCGTTCAGAATCACCAGCACCTCGCTCAACGGCCTACCCGCCGCCTCGGACTGCTTCCAGCCGGATATGTCCTCCGCCCCCCCGTTCATCAGCGCGATCCGGCCTTCAAGGTTCGTCGCAATCACGCCGTCGCCGATGGATCGGAGCGTAACCGACAATCGTTCCTTCTCTGCGGCCAACGCGTCCTCTGCCTTTCGTCTGGCCGTGATGTTCTCGTGCGCGATTACAGCCTTGGGCGGGCCGTCGCCGGGAAACTTCGTCACCCTACCGATGAACCATCGCTCCTCCGTCGGCGAATGGCAGGAATATTCCTTCTCGAACCTTGCCGCGCGCCCGGCCAGGACGTCTCTGATCCCCGCCGCAAACTCCATTGCGGTTCCGGCGTCCGGCCCCTGCGCCGAGTCGCAAACGTTAAGGTAATCGGCGCCTTCGCAGACGTTGATTGTCACGGGAGGATTTTCGCGGACGAAATTGCGCCATGCCTTGTTCACGGCGATTATCTCCCCCGCCTCGTTCACAATTGCTATGTTAGCAGAAAGCCCGTCGAGCACGGATCGCAGGAACAATTCGGATTCGCGGAGCGCCTTTTCTGCGCGCTTGATGTCCGTTATGTCAGTTGCGATCGCCAGCAGGGATGAAAACTCTCCATTTTCATCCTTAATCGGCTGTATGCTTGTTCGAAACCACTTTTCCTCCCCGCCCAGCGTGACGGAGAATTCCACGGTGGTTCTCTTGCCGGCCCCCAGCAACTCATCCCGAATCGCCAATAATCCGGTCAACTGCTCCGGCGGAATCAGTTCCATGATGTTTCGGCCTATAAAGTCTTCGGGCTTCCCGCCTAGGCCCTGCGCGGCCTGCGCATTCAGGAAGAGCAACCGCCCTTCCCTTGTGATCGTGACAATACCTTCCCCTGCTGTCTCGACCAGCGTGCGGTACTTCCCCTCGCTCTCACGCAGGGCGCTCTCCGCCCGATCCCTTTCCCGGACGTTTTCCCATTCCCGCAGCGCCCTTTCCGCCGCAATCGGCATGTCCTGCAGGGACTGCGGGGATTTTACAATGTAATCCGCCGCCCCCGACTTCATGGCGTTGACGGCCTCTGCCTGATCGCCGTAGCCGGTCATGATGACTATCGGAAACTTATCTCTCCATTCGCCTTTCAGAAGCTCGGTTCCCGAACCGTCCGGAAGACGAAGGTCTGCGATGACAATATCAGGCATCCGCGCCGCGATCTCTGCCACCGCCTGCGCAAGGCTTGAGACTGGAACAAAGCGGAATCTCTCCGAATGCTTCTCGAATATCCGGGACAAGAGTCGGACTTGGAACTCGTCGTCGTCAACGAGAAGCAGATGTGTCGTTTTCCTGGCAGATTCGTACATGACTTGCGGTCTGGCCTTTCAATGCTCATGCGCACCTGCTTGGAACTTCAAGAAATCGCAAGCAGGATTGCATGCGAATTACCCCCGCCTGTCAGAATTATAGCATATCTTTATTATCCAATACACCGGAGGCAACAACTTTTTCCGCATGGCGTTGCCGCCTTTTCCCGGATATTCCGCTCTGCGAGACTGCCAGCCCGGTCATGAGCAGCGCCAGGAGCCAGACGAGCGGGACCGCCAGAAACAGTGAATCCGCCCCATGAATAAGCGGCAGCCATATGGCGACCAACCCCCCGAGAACCGCCCCGAATGCGTCCGCCACAAAAAGGTCCAGCAGCCTTCGCTGGAAGGCTATCGCCAGCAGCGGGAAGAATATGCCGCCCGCGAAAGACAGCGCGCACAGGCACAAGGCGGACGTCCCGCCGTTCCACCGGGCGGCGACGATGGCCAGCCCAAACGCGCCCGCCGCGCCAGCCAATGCAGCGATCTTCCACCATTTCAACGCGAGGCTGGCCGCCCCCCACGCCAACAGGAAGATCGCCGAACCCACAAAAAAAGCCTCAAGCGGGTTATACATGTTCCGCACGAGCCACAGGATCACGGCATTCTCCAGACAGACGAAGTTCGCGCCGACCGCGATCCCGGCCACCACCAGGAGAATGGCAGTTCCATTCCGCTCTCCTGACGCCGCGCCTTCAGATTTCTTTCGGGCCGCCGATGCCGCCAGCGCTGCGCAACCAGTAATGCCCAGAATCCCGAGAATTCCCAGACTGAGTTGCAGCGTCCGCTTCTCAAAGATGTTCCCGAACACAGCCATGATCCACGGAGAATCATCTGCCAGGAACGGCCCGTCCCCCATGCCCACATCCGGATGAGTCGAAAATCTTTCCCCACTCAGCACGCGCGCCCCGGCGTCCGTGATGCGGAATCGCGGCTCACCGGACCATCCCAGCAGCACAAACGCCTCCCAACGCCATATCTCGCTTTCGTACTTTTCTCTGTGCCAGCCCTCCACGCCCATGCCGGCCCGGCGCATTGTTCGAGCGTAAATGTCATAGAGTCTTTTATTTACGTCAATGCCTTTCACTACGGCGGCCACCCCGCCGGACTTGAGCCTTTCGCGGATGAGGCGCATGGACTCCACTGTGTGCAGGCTTTCGCCGGGATCAAACACCCCGCGGAACGCGGCGACGTAAGACTCCGTGTTTGGCAGCATTATCAGGTCGAATTTCTCGGATGTTCTCTCCAGGTAACGGCGTCCGTCCCCGACCACGACCTCCACGCGCGGATCAAGGTAGGCGCCTCCATTGAATTGCGCTCCTTCGTTCCTGAAATACTCGACAACCTCTGGAACGACCTCGATGGCGACCACCCGGCGCGGATTGGTTTCCAGCGCCATCTTTATCTGTTTACCGCCACCTGCGCCAATAAGACAGATGTCGCAGCCGGGCGGCAACATGCCGAAGGTCTGAGCTTCCACGCTTATCCGGTAGGTCCGCGTGAGGCGCGGAGCCACCCACCAGATGACAACGCCATCGTAATAGCCATATAGCTCCCCGGCGCAGGAAAGCGTCGCAAAGTGGCAGAACTTGCCCCATTCCATATGCTCGATTCCGGCCGGTTCCGCGGTTTGGAGTGGAACACCAAGAAGAGGATGCCGGCCATTCCGTATTGGATCACTCGGACGGTTAAATCCTTTTGGCAGGATCGCCGACTGGAATGGAATTTCCGCTGAACCGACCACGGCAAAGACGGCAAACGCAACAACATATCCTCCAATGCGTCTCATCGCCGGAACTGCCCTGATCGCCAGAATATCCCTTGCCAGCAATCCAATTACAGGAACGACTGCTACCGTCGTGAGCCATCCCCATCGGGGCACGCTCCACTGCCCGAACGCCATCGCGGCCACCAGCGCCCAGACGAAAATGAGGTAGAATCCCCTCCTGAGTCTTCCCTGGCGCATAGCCGCCTCGAAACCGATAAACTCCGCCGCTCCCCAGAGCGCGAAGAAGGGGAAAGTCACAGCCGTCTGATACAGCAGCAGCGCCCAGAATCGCGAAACGGGAACTCGCCCTGTAAGATAGGCAATCTCATAATAGTCCGGCGCCTGAGCATTAAGCCATGCCAGCAATGGAAGTCCCGCTGATACGGGAACGAGCGCAAGGATTGTGAGGGACAGGAATTCCCCCGACCTTTCCCTCCGTTTCCGGGCAAACCAGCCGCCGACAGGCATTCCGACCGCAAAATAGAACACAAAAAAGGCCGTCCCCGTAAAAACCAGGCTCACGACCCTGAAAAGGCAAACAGAAAGAAGAGCGTAACCGAAGGCCATCAGGAAAAGGGCCGCCGCTGTTCTGACTGGGCCAGGAGACTCGGCCAGACCGCCAGCCGACGCGGAAGCACATCCAGGATCGCGCGAAAGTCCCGGTATCCCCTTCACTCCCGCCCTCCGGCGCCGCTATCAAGGACTGGTTCGATCCGCCTTCGGGATATCGCCAGCACTACCAGCAACAATGCGACAAGCCAGACGACGGGAACCGTCATGAACAACGATTCAATGCCGTATGCCAGCGGCAGCCAGATGGACGCCATTCCTCCAATAACCGCTCCAATTGCGTCCGATATGAAAAGGTCCAGCAGTCTGCGCTCGAAGCGGATGGCAAGCAGAGGGAAGAAGACGCCCCCCCCCAAGGCCAGCGCTGCGAGGCAGAAAGCCGCGCCATTGCCTTGCCAGCGCGTGGCAATGATCACCAGGGCAAAGGCCCCGCCCGCCCCGCACAGCACAGCGATTTTCCAGCTTCGCAAAACAAAACTGCCCGCCCCCCAAACAAGCAAGAACAAAGCCGATCCCACAAAAAATGCCTGCAGGGGATTAAACATATTTCTCACAAGCCAAAGGATGACGGCGTTCTCCACGCACACAAAATTCGCGCCAACCGCCATGCCGGCCGATACAAGTATAAGGGGCATCTTCCATGCGGCATTTCCGGAACCGCCAGACGATCCCCGCAGCGTTGACGTAATGATGACCGCCGCGCCGCCAGTCAATCCCAGCAAAACGATCAACCCGATGTGCAAACCCAGGGAACGCTTGTTAAGAATGTTGCCGAAGACGGCCATAATCCATGGAGAGTTGTCCCTCAACACGGGGCCGGGACCTGCCCCAACGCCGGTTTCGCGGATGAAGCGTTCGCCGCTGAGGGCTGCCGCGCCTTCCGGTCCGATCTGGAAAGCCGGTTCGCCGACACAGCCGATCAGCAGAAACGCTTCCCATTTCCATGGCTCGCTCTCATATACTCCGCGATGCCAGCCCTCGACGCCCATGCCTGCCTCGCGCATGGTCCGCGCAAAAAGATCGTACAGCCTTTTGTTTATGTCTATCCCCTTGATGACGGCGGCAACGCCTCCAGGCTTCAATCGCCGAACAATAATCCGCATTGCTTCAACCGTATGCAGGCTTTCGCCAGGTTCAAACATGCCCTTGAACGCGGCGACGCAGGACTCGGTATAGGGCAACATGATCAGATCGAATTTATCGGATACTCCCTCAAGGTATTTCCTCCCGTCTCCAACAACCGTTTCGACTCTCGGATCCAGGTAGGCGCCATTATTGAACCGCGAACCTTCGTTCTTGAGGAACCTTATCGCCTCCGGCACGACCTCGACTGCCACGACGCGGCGCGCGCCGGCCGCGAGAGCCATCTGAACCTGCTTGCCGCCGCCGCAGCCAATAAGGCAGACGTCGGCCCCTTTCGGGAGCATGGCAAGCGCCTGACCGTCAACACTCACACGGTCGCCGCGCCGAAGCTCGGACCCGACCCACCAATGGAGGACTCCGTCATAATAGCCCCAGAGGTTGTCAGCCGTGGAGATTGCTGTAAAGTGGCAAAACCTGCCCCATTCCTGCCTTTCTATCACAACCGGCGACTGACGTTCGAGCGGAGACCCCATCAACGGGTGCATGCCTCTGATTGCATCGCTGGGATGAAGATAGCCGGTCGGCATGGCGGCGATCTGGAAGGACTTCTCGGCAGGCCCGATTAACAGGAATGCGGCTGATGATGCGGCGTAGAAAGTCAGTCTCTTCCAGACCGGATATTTGCCCGCCCTCAGGATGTCCAGCGCGACAAGGGCCGCCGCCGGCACAACCGCGACAGTTCTAAGCCAACCCCAGCGCGGCATGCTCCACTGCCCGAATGCCATCGCCGCCACCAAAGCCCAAACAAAGAGGATATAGAACAGTCTGCGCAGCCTGCCGTTGCCCATTGCGACCCCGAACCCGTTGAATTCAGCCGCTCCCCACAATGCGAAGAACGGAAAGGTTATCGCGGTCTGATACGCCAGCAACGCCCATATGCGCGTGAGGGGGACTCCGGCGTTCAGGTACGCCTCACCGGAGAAATCCGGAGAAAGGGAACTGAGCCATGCCATCGCAGGCATCAGCGCCGCGGCAGGTATCAGGGCAAAGATCGTCCGGCGGAAAAAGGCGGTCCCCCGATCTTTCCGACGCCACGCCAGCCATCCGCCCGCCGGCATCCCGACGGAAACATAAAACACGAAAAACGCCGTCCCGGTAAATACCAGACTAACCACTTTGAAAAGACATACGGACAGAAGCGCGTACCCGAAGGCCATGATGAACAGCGCCGCCGCTATTCGCGCGGTTCCGGCATGATCGTTCGCCGGTTTCTCAGTCTCGCCGAGGCTCCTCGACCTGTCGCCTGACATTGCGCCTTCTGTCATCCTCTGGGCTTTCTTATCCGCATCGCGTCCCGCTTCCTTTTCGGGGGAGAGAGTTCCGCCCGTCCTTCTGCGCGCATAACCCGGGCGGGAACGCCTTATATCCTATCGCAACCAGTTGCGCAAGGAATAGAACCTGCTGCGGAAGACTCCAAGTTCAGCCAGTCGGAAGCGATAATTAAGAATGCTCGTGCGCAGCACCCAGAGATGATAAAAGCGCATTATCAGACGATAGACCCGGAAGGACGGACCTTTAATGAGCATTTTCACAAGCGGCAGCAGGCGCGGATGCCGTGAGACTATGGTAAAGAACTTCTGAAGATTCTCGATTTGCCGCTTCTCATCCGGCCCGCTGAAATCGAATGGAGAGGTTGTCTGCTCATTGAGCATCCCGCTGACCTCGAAATCCTCCTTCAGACAACCCATCTCCCGCGCGATGTCGTGTATGCGCGTTCCCGGAATAGGTTGAAGCAGGAAACATTTCGCGCAGTCAATCCGGTTATCCATGTTGAAACGCAGCGTGGCGAAAGCGGTCTCCAGCGATTCCCCCGGCGCGCCGATCAGGTTCTCAGTCCATATTTTCAGTCCGTGCCGCTTCAGCGTCCTCACCGCCAGGGTCAACTGTTCCCCGGAGAGCCTACGCTCCAGGATTTCATTTCGCGTTCGCTCATCGGCGCTCTCAATTCCGATGATTACGGAATGGCATCCCGCCCGAACCAGCGGTTCCACAAGTTCCTCCGTGGCGATGTCGGGACGGAGATTGACCGTGAACGGCAGACCAACTTCCCTCTTATAGACATCTGCGAAGCGACGGGCGTAGTCCGGAGTGAGAGCGAATATGTCGTCCCAGAACATAACGTAATCCAGCGGATATCGCTGCCTGACTTCGCAGATCTCGCGCGCCACGTTTTCCGGGGAGCGCTGTCGCACATATGATCCCAACCCCCTGTAAAGCTCCTTGTAACGGGGATTGAAGCAATAGCTGCACGAGTAAGGACACCCCCGCGAGGTCAGAAACGCCTTGATCCCCTGCCCCGCCAGCGAGGGGCATTCGTTGTAAAGCATCTCCCTGTCCGGGAACGGCAACGAGTCAAGATCGCTCTCAAGCGGGCGCAAGGGATTGCGGATAATCCGGCCGTTGCGGCGGATCCAGAGGTTCTGAATCTGCGAGATATCCTTCCCGCGCTCCAATCCTTCGGCAAGCTCAGAGATGGCCCCCTCCCCCTCCCCGACGCACACGGCGTCAAGCCAGGGATTCTCTTCAATAAAATCCGGAAATGATGTCGGATGCGCCCCTCCTGCAATGATGAACGCGCCAGGCAGTTCTGCCCGGAAGCGACGCCCCAGTTCCGTGCTGACGACGCCCTCGATAGTCGTCAGGCTTAATGCGACGATATCCGGCTTCCATGTGATTCCCGCCCGGAATGAAGACCGCCTGCTGCCTATGGCCAGGCGCGTCTGATGTCCCCGGAGTTTCAGGACTGCCGAGAGGGTTGTCACGCCCATCTCATCCAGTTCCGGGTATTCGTATTTGACGAACAGAATCTTCATCGGGCCGTTGTCCGGCAACGAATTCCAAGCACATAAGTTTTGTTGAAGGCTTCCGAGGATTCTATTCAGTCATGCGGCAGTTTGAAAGAGCCGGCGGCAGGATTATGGGCAATCATGTCCTGGATGAACGAAACATTTGTGAGGCTCAGACAGCATGGGGGGCGCCCCCAAACGGCCCCCGGATGGGGGGATGAATGTGCGGAAAACCTTGCTGGGGTTGTTATCTGTGGTTGCTCTAAGCCCAGGCTTTACAGGAATATGGTTTGATAATTTATAAGCGATCACGTTACAAACATTGCGGATATTCCGGCCTTGACAATTCCCGGCAACAGGTTATTATTCAGTAGTGTAAGAGCGGGAGTAATTCAGCGGTAGAATGTCAGCTTCCCAAGCTGGACGTCGCGGGTTCGAGTCCCGTCTCCCGCTCCAGCAAATATATACAGACCCGTCCGCGAGACGGGTCTTTCATTTTAATTTGCCGGCGCGGGCTTGACTTCACAACCGCAGACCGCGCCGTGGATGAACCATGCAGGGGGAAAGGTAATCATGAGGATTGTCATGCTGACAGTCGCCGTAGCCATGGCAGCGGTCGGTGAGGCGACGGCAAAGACGGAACCGACCCTGGTCACGCGGCAGGAGATCGCTAACGCGCGGCGCAACGTGGCGCGTTACGACTGGGCGAAGGAAATTCTGGAGCGGCAGAAGAAGGCCTGCGCCGACTGGGTGAAGCAGGATGACGAGACGCTCTGGCGGCTCGTGCCGGATCAGCGTATCGCGCGGGGCATCCACCTCAACTCGGATGTCGGATGTCCCAAATGTGGAAGGGGTTGCTACAAATTCGGCAATTATCCATGGAAGTGGGACAGTTGGGAAAGACCGTGGAAGATCGAGTGCCCGAACTGCGGCGTAATTTTGCCGACGAACGACTGGACTGCCTTCTGGAATTCCGGGCGCGGGGCGGACGGCAGATTCGATCCCGCAAAGGCCGACCGCAGGCTCCTTTTCAATACAGAGCATCCCGATCCGAAAGACCCGCTGCATATGTGGGGCGTAACGGACGGAACGGGCTTTATTGATGAGGATGGGAATCGCTTTTGGATTATCGGATACTACTGCCACTGGTACTGGTACGCCATCATCTCCGCCGTTGACGCAATGTCGGAAGTATATGCTTTGTCAGGGGATGCGACATACGGGCACAAGTGTCTGGTTCTGCTTGACCGGATTGCCGATCTCTATCCGGAGATGGACCTGCGTCCATACGGGGAGCAGGGATACTACAATTCCGACGGCGGCAGCAAGCGGGGGCGCATTGTCGGGCGGATATGGGAATGCGGGCAGATGACAAAGCTGGTCGGGGCATATGACCGTGTCTATGATGCGGCGGAGAACGATCCGGAGTTTGTTGCGTTTCTATCTGGCAAGGCAAAAGCGGCGGGACTTGCCAACGATAAGTCATCGCCGGCGGCGATAAGGAAGAACATCGAGGACGGTCTGATACGAGAGGTCATCCGCGGGGTTTGTGAGGGCGACATACAGGGCAACGCCGGGATGCACCAGACGACGATGGCATACGCCGCGATCTGCCTGGACGATCCGGTGGAGACGCCGAATGCGCTGGGCTGGATTTTCAGTCCGTCCGGCGGAGCATTGCCCCGGATTCTGGTCGAGCTTGTGGACCGGGACGGCGTCGGCAGCGAGGGAGCGCCGGGTTACTCGCTGGGCTGGACAAGCTGGCTCGGACCATGCGCGAAGGCGCTGAATCGTTACAGGAAGTGGGACGGGCCGGACCCGGTGCGCGACTATCCGCAGTTCGCCAACATGCACAAGAGTTCCTACCTGATGACGTCTTTGGACAAGTATACGCCACACATTGGGGACACCGGCAGCACGGGGAATCCGGGGATGGTGAACGTCAGCGCGGCGCTCTACTTCGAGGCATGGCGGCTTTTCGGCGATCCGCTATATGGAAGGATTGCGTGGCGGTTGAACGGGAACTCGGCGGCGGGCTTGCGGGGCGGCGTCTATGATGCGGAGCCTGAAGCCGAGGCCGCGCGGCTTCAGGAGGCGGTCAGAGGTTTGTCGGAGTTCGCGCTGACCAGCAACAATCTGAACGGGTATGGGCTTGCCACGCTTCGCGCCGGGAAGGGGGCGAACCAGCGAGCCGTCTGGCTCTATTATGGGCGCAACATCGGGCACGGGCATTCCGACCGGCTCAACTGGGGCATGTTCTACAAGGGCACTGACGTGACACCCGATCTCGGTTATCCCGAATACGCGGACGGCAAGTGGCCCAAGCGGGGGATGTGGACGAACAACACGATTTCGCACAACACGGTCATCGTTGACGCGCGCAAACAGGACGGCAACTGGGGCGGGCATTGCAGGGACTTTACGGATATGGGTTGGGCGCGGATGGCAGACGTTTCAAGCCCGAACGCATACGGAATCGAGGAATACCGCCGGACGCTTGTCATGGTTGACGCGGATGAAGAGGATTCGTACGTCGTGGACGTCTTCCGATGCGCGGGGGGGAGGGATCACGTAATGTCATTCCATGCGGCGGCGGGGGAAATGAGCGCCGAAGGGATCGAGTTTGTGGCGCAGGATGGAGGTTCATATGCCGGAGCGGACATTCCGTTTAAGAAAGGGTATGACGGGCCTGAAGACGGAAGTTATCGCGGCAGCGGTTTCTCGTGGCTCCATGATGTCGCGCGGGCGAAAAATCCCAAACCGGGGTGGGCGGTTGAATATGACATGGTTGACACATGGAAGACGTTCCCGGAGGGGGCGGACATGCGCCTGCGGTGCGATTTCCTGAGTCCTGTGGATGAGGCAGCACGGGCGCTTGGAGATCCGCCGGACAATAAGCCGGGCAATCCGAAGAACCTGAACTACGTTCTCAACAGCCGGAGCGGGGAGAACCTGCGGAGCGTGTTTCTGAGCGTGATAGAGGCATATGCGTTTCCGTCCCGAAAGGTGAAGTCGGTCGAGCGGATTGACATGGGGCTTGATCCTCACGACTTCGCGGCGATAGGTGTGAAGGCGACGCTTCAGGACGGGCGTGTGGATTACATCCTTTTGGCTGACGATGGTTCCAAGGCCTGGAGACTTGGCGAAGGGATTGAGGTCGCGGGGCGATGCGCGGTTGTGAGGATGAAGGATGGCAGGCCGGAGAAGGCTTGCGGCGTCGGAATCTTGCGGATCAGGATTGGGGAGACCATCCTGAATCCCGCACTCACAGTTTGCACTGGCTCGATCATGGAATTTGAGAGGGATGCGACAAAGCCCGCATGGATTGACGCCGACGTGTCGCTTCCGAAGGGGAGCGCGCTGGCGGGGCGGATGTTGAGAGTGTTCAACGATGGCGAACGCGACGCATGTTACGAGATTGAGCGCATAGAGACGACTCCCGGTGGTTCGCGCATCCATCTGGGCCGCGTGGCGCTTGTCAGGGGTTTCAAGGACCGAAGCGATTACACAAAAGGATATGTCTATGACGTTTCGAAAGGGAACCTTTTCGAGATAGCTTTGGCGTCGGCGTGGACATTCGATGAAAATGGGTGCGTGAAGAGTTGGAAAACAAACAATGGTTCGGGTGGAAGGTGAATCGGAGAATTTGAAAGGTTCAAGCAGATGGTGAAACGCACTTTTAATCTCGGCATGCTCATGGCGATCCTGGCGTCGTGGATTCTCCTCCCCGGATGCGCGGCTGCAGAACGGGCTGCGGCGAAGGATTCGGATATCGTAGCGGTTGAGGAAGCGGCTGTGGTAGTTCCCGCGACGGGTGTGTCTCCAGTCCCGGCAATATCCGATTCGACGCCGTTCCATTCCGCCGAGGAAATCTTCCCGCCGAATCCGAAGCACAACCACGGGTCGAGCATCGTCGAAACGCTTGAAGGCAACCTGCTTGCCGTCTGGTTTCACGGTTCCGGGGAGCGTTCCTGCGACGACGTGATGGTTCAGGGGGCGCGCAAGTTGAAGGGCGAGGCGAAATGGCGCGAGCCGTTCGTCGCAGCCGATACGCCCGATCTTCCGGACTGCAATCCGGTCGTGTTTATTGATCCGCGCGGGACACTCTGGCTCTTCTGGATCACCGTGCAGGACAACCAGTGGGGCGGCTCGCTGCTGAAATATCGCACGGCGGCTGACTACGAGGGCGACGGCCCGCCGAAGTGGAACTGGCAGGACGTCATCCACTGCCGGCTGAAAAACATGGAGGCCGGCTACATCCGGGGCATTGAGGAGGCGATAAAGAAGTCAGCCCCAAAGGCCGACGTTTCGGAGCGCGCGCGAAGCGAGGTGAAGGGAAATCCCGAACTGGAAAAGGCGAAGCTGCGCTGCAGGCTCGGATGGATGACGCGCATTCATCCAATCATGACATCCGACCGGCGCATCATGCTCGGACTGTATTCGGACGTGTTCAATTGCTCGCTCGCAGCGTTCACGGAGGATTGGGGCGGGACGTGGGAATTCAGCGCGCCGATGCTCGGCTTCGGCAACATTCAGCCCAGCTTCACCGTCAGGAAGAACGGCGACATCGTCGCAATGATGCGGGACAACGGGCCGTTCAAGAAGGTCAGGACCGCGACCTCGAAGGACGGCGGCAGGACGTGGTCGGCAGTGCAGAGTCTGGACATTCCGAATCCGGGGTCGAGCGTTGAGTGCATCGCGCTGAAGAGCGGGAACTGGCTGCTGATCTGCAACGACACATCGAACGGGCGGCACTCGCTGGCGATTGTAATGTCCGACGACGAGGGGCGGACGTGGAAGTGGAAGCGGCATCTGGAGTTATGGGCTAAGGATAAAGGCTCGGCTTCGTATCCGTCAATGATCCAGACACGGGACGGGATGATACACTGCACTTATTCATATACCCATGCGGAGCAGAAAGGGAGTTGCATAAGACACGCATGGTTTAATGAGGAGTGGGTGAAGGCTGGAGATGGTGGGAAATGAAAAAGCGTCAGAAGAAGTTTGACTGGTGAGGCGCATTACGTGCGCTGACTTCGCTCTGGACGCCGCCGCTGCCGCCGGATAGATTTCCTGTTGCCGTCGGGAAGACGATATCAGGCGTCATACGGAGGATTCGACATGCCGAGCAAGCGTGACGTGTCAATCGTGAGGGAGTTGGCCGCCCGCGTGGCTGAGATTGCCGCGCTGCCTGTCCAGGAAAAGAAACGGGCGCTCTGGCGCAAGCTCAACGCGCGAAAGCCGGAACGTCCGATGGTGATGATTGACCAGGTCTGCTGGAATGAGATCATCGTCGGCGACGAGATGGTCATGCGCTGCGAGGACGGGGAATGCCGGGGCTGGGAAGGGCATCTGCGGCGCGTCCTGTGCCAGTGGAACCATTTCCCGGTGGATATGGTGGTCGAGCCTTTCGTCTGCGTCTCAAAGGCTGTGCATAACACGGGCTTCGGCGTGCGCGTTCAGGAAGACATCGCCGTGACCGACCCGACCAGCGCGGTCGTGGGGCACAAATTCGTCAACCAGTTTCAGAACGAGGAAGACCTGCAGAAAATCCAGATGCCCCGGATCAGTCATGACCCGGCAGAGACTGAGCGGCGCATGGCCGTCGCTCACGAGCTTTTCGACGGATTGCTGGAGGTTCGTCTTTGGGGCGTTGATCCCTACGTGTCCCTGTGGGACCCGATCAGCACGTGGATGGGCGTGGAGAACGCGCTCTACACGCTTGTGGACAAGCCGGACTTCATGCACCGGCTGGTCGGGCGCGTGACTGACGGATACATGACCATGCTGGACCAGTTGGAGGCACAGGGGCTGCTCTGCGGCCCGCAGAGTCTGATCCACTGCACCGGGGCGTACACGGACGAGTTGCCTGCCCCCGGCTACAATCCGGAAAGGCCGCGCCTGAAGGACATCTGGGTGTTCGGGCTGGCGCAGATGTTCTCAACGGTCTCCCCGGCCATGTTCAAGGAGTTTGAGGTGGACTACGCCGGGCGAATCTGCGGACGTTTCGGGCTGGTCTATTACGGATGCTGCGATCCGCTGGACGGGAAGATGGCTGAGGTGCGCATGATTCCGAAGGTGCGCAAGGTGTCCATGAGTCCGTGGGTGAACCAGGAGAAGGGGGCCGAGGAGATCGGGCGGGAATTCGTCTATTCGCGCAAGCCAAGCCCGGCTTTCCTGGCATGGGACGTTTTCGATCCCATCCAGGTTCGAGAAGACCTGCTGGCGACGCGGAAAGTTTGCGAGAAATACGGTTGCCCGCTGGAGTTCATACTGAAGGACATAAGCACGGTTCGCTACCAGCCGGAACGCCTGTTCGAGTGGGCCAGGATAGCCATGCAGGTGGCCGAGGGCGGTTGATCCGGAAAACGCGCGGGAAAACCCGATACAAATCCGGTTAAACAGAACACCCCCGGCATACGGTTGCCGGGGGTGTGGTTTTAAAAGTATGACTTGTTTTCAGGGGGACGAGACTACTCGAGGTGGTAAATCTCTTCCATCTCCGTCCACCAGTCGCCTCTGACCTGCGGATCAATCGGAACCTGGCAGGGGTCGGTCGTCTTGAACCATTCCCTCATCTTCGGATTGGCCGAGAGCTTTTCGAGATCGGCTGCGTAATCATCGCCGACGTATTCGTAGTATGAGAAGAGATAGAACTTGCCGTTGTCGAGTTGGCGCACGTAGATCGAATAGTTCCTGAAATTCGATTCTTTGTAAAGTTCCTCGACTTCTGGCGGAACGGCCTTCTGTAGCGCCTTGTATTCCGCAACTTTCTCGTTGCGCAATCCTACCACCGATCCGCAGCGCCGGACTTCCGGTCCGCCGCATCCGGTGAAGCTGGAGAACACCATGGTCACAATCGCAATCGCCAGTATTTGTCTCATCCTATCTCCTTTCATGCATTGGCATTACGACACTTGCCCGGCTGCCGGAACGCCCGGAGCCGTCCGCCTCATCTTCCGCAGCACTGTTTGAACTTTCTTCCGCTGCCGCATGGGCAGGGTGAATTTCTGCTGATGCGTGAGACATCGCGCTTGTTGGCAATTTTCCCACTACGCGCATCCTGCTGCAAGGTTTTTCCCTGAGCCGACTGCCGTCGGACTGATTGACGCTCGAGGATGTTGGGATTCATCGCGGCTGGTTCAATGGGTTGGATTCCCAGAAGGCGGCGCACGATCTCCCCGGCCTTCTTGCGCGAATGTGCGAAGAAACGTCTGTAACCTTCGCAAAGGAGGTCAACGGGCGTTCCATTCTCATCCTGCGCCATACGGTGCTTTGGGCAGCCGCCGTGGCAGAGAACCAGCCATTCGCAGCCTCTGCATTTAGCCGAATATAATCTCTTGCGTCCCTCGAACTGCTGCGCAAGGGGATGTTCTATCAATGTCTGGACGTCATCGCGCAAGAGGTTGCCCAGTCGCCAGTTGTGGTAAGCGTGATGGTCGCACGGATAGACGTCGCCGTTATGTTCAACGAGGAGTTGCCATGCGCAGGTTGGACTCCAGACGCAAAGCGGCAGAGGATGCCCGGCGTAGACGGAGAGCATGGCCTCAAAGTCGCGCACAAACACCCGTCCGGGGCCGTCTTCCTCTATCCATGTGTCCCACAAATCACAAAGGAACTCGCCATAAGCATCGGCGCTGACGGAATGAGCCGCAAGCAGCTTTCCGGGGATCAGGTTCTCCGCGCCCGGATTGTCAAGAGATGGTTTTCTGGATTGCGGCGGAAGAGGTCCGGGATCGGAATCCGAATCGGCTGTTCTTTCGACCGAGGGTATGAACTGCATCCAAGCGACGCCGAGGTCGCGCAGGTAGCGATAAACTTCCGGGGCGCGATCCGCGTTGGCAGGGCTGACGACGGAAAGGATGTTGTAATCAACGCGATGTTTCTGAAGCAGACTGAGGCCGGACAGAATGGCTTCCGAGGCTCCGCATCCATCCGGGAAAATGCGGTGTTGGTCTGTAATCTCCGGCGGGCCGTCGAGGCTGATGCCGACAAGCCAGTTGTTTTCACGCAGGAACGCGCACCATTGGTCATCCAGCAGCGTTCCGTTGGTCTGGAAGGCGTTGGTGACGTTCTGACCGGGCATGGCAAATTGTTTCTGCAGAAGCAGGGCTTCGCGGTAGAAATCCTTGCCGGCAAGCAGAGGCTCCCCGCCCTGCCATGAGAATTGCGCGGTCGGATATCCGTGTTTCATGCCTTCTGAGACGATGCGCTCAAGCAACTCCGGGGAGAATCGTTCAATGGTTCTTCCCGAATAAACCTTCTCCATGACACGGCGATAGTAGCAGTAATCGCATCGCAGATTGCATACCGCGCCGACTGGTTTCAGGAGGAATCCGACGTTGGCTTTGCTGATCACCATCGCACACGATCCGGAAACAAAAAAAGATGTCGCACCGGTCAGAATTAAGCGAAATTCATGCTAACCGCCGGGCGGAGTTGGGACAACGTATTTTGCTGGACATAAAGTCCGCAGGACAATACACTTTGCGACAGTTGGCAGGAGCGGGCGCGCTAATGAACTCTTCAAGTCTTGTGGCGTTGCGTTCATTTTGGGTTAGCAACGAATGAGCAGTTCCGAACAAGCGCCGGAAACGTCGTCAAGTCACAGACGAAGTCATCGCCGCCATCGCAGCAGTCGCAGCGGGGGAAGCCGCAGGCACGAGGGGCGCAGCTACGACGGCATCGGGCGTGGTTCGCGTTCCTCCAAGCGCAAACATTCGCGCGTGTGGAATTCCTTGCGCCGCTATATCCTGATTTTCGCTCTTGCGGCGACGGCGATTGAATATCCGCGTCCCCATCCGATAGCCCAAGCCGTCATACCCGTCACATGCGGGATTTTTGTTGCGCTTCTTGGCCTTGAGGGATTGAGTTCCAGGAGCGTCATGATCAGCAAGGGGAAGCGTCCCTCGCGGATAGCCCAGAACCTGGCTCTTTTTTCCGCAGTCATGATGCTTGCTTTGATTGTGATTCAACTTGCGCCCCTGCCGGAAGGGCTGCTGGGTTTCGCATCGAAGAGTTCTGAGTCGTTTAGAAAGAATTCCGGCGAGTTCGGGGATGGATTCTGGGCAACCGTCAGCATGTGCGGGTATCAGACAAAGCTGACGCTGCTGAAATGGCTATCGGCGTTCATAGGCTTCCTCGGGCTGGCTTTCATAATCGGGCGCGGAGATCGCATTCGGCTTTCACGCGTTTTATCGTGGATGCCTGTGCCGTTCTTTGTGATCGCGATATCCCTGCGTCTCATTGTAAAGCAGGAACTGGTCGAGCTTGGCACAGATTCGAGATGGTATAAACCGTTTGGGCCATGGCCTGATGTAAATCATTTTGCCATCTGTATGGCGATGATGCTTCCTTTGACGTTCTGCCGGTTTATGTACCGTATGGACAGCATCGCGACATCCACAAACCGGCGCGCCAGCCGTTACGTGAAGGCAGGATTGATCGGCGCGATTCCGCTTATCCTGGTTTTGTACATGGCCGCGTTCGCGCCGAGGCAGGCGCTGCTGGCCTGCGGAGTGGGGCTTTTTATTATGACTCTGGCAGCATGGCGTTTTACAAGGGGGACGATATCGAGGATGGCGATCTGCCTGGTGATCGGGCCGGCTTGTCTGATATGCTTGCTTGCTTCCAGGAACGCCCCATACAGCACAGCAATTACTGGCGGGGTGCCCGTTACATCTTCCGCCCAGTGGAGCTATTTCAGGAGCTTCAAACTGATCGGGTCTGGAGCCGGCACATTCCCGACCGTTTATCAGGCATACCGTGACGGTCCGGCGTCAGAAGGGCTGGAAGGTCCAAGGCCCACACATGATATTGCAGCTCTAGCCTGCGAGACCGGCGTTATTGGCGTTGCGCTGGCTGTCATCCTATCTGCGCTGGTGATTATATCCGGATTGAAGGCCACTCTTAGGGCGCAGAGCGCCAATCTGCGCTGGCTTCTCCTGGGCGCTGGGACGGGATTTATTGTTTTTCTCATTCATTCCCTGTCCAGCTACAACATGAGCGTAACGTCATCTCTGTTCCTGGCGGCAGTAGCCGCGGGATACTCAATTTCCGGGCGCAAGCGCGATGATTTCCGATGGAGCCGCGTGCCTCTGGGTATCCGGGCGCCGCTTGCCGGCGTGATGATTCTGATAGGAATAGGCATTTCGTGGGCGGCGGTCAATGTGTGCAGAGGCCAACTCCAGCTTATGCAGGGAAGACTGCTGACCGGGCAAGGCGCGGCAATGAGACTGTCCGAGAACCACCTCATGAAAGCCGCTTCAATATCCCCTGACAGCCCGACGATCATGCTGGAGCTGGGCAAGCATTTCTACGGCATGTCGAAAGACCCGGATTCCGGTCCGAAGGAGGCAAACGAGGCCGCAGAGAAGTCGCGATGGGCGCTCCGCACCGCAATTCGCAACGCGCCGGCCCATCCGGATGCCTACTACTGGCTTGGAAGGTTGGAGTCCACGCAGAGCACTGATCCCAGCAAAGCAAAGGCTTTTCTTTCCCATGCCGTGGAGCTTTCGCCCCATGCGTCCAACTACTTATTGGAGCTTGGCGACTTCCATGAGAAATACGGCGAAAAGGACGAAGCCATCAAGTGCTTCCGAAAGGGCCTTGTCAGCGCCCCGCGTCTGCTTCCTGACATTCTTAAGCGGGGCCTGGCGCTTTGCACCGGCATTGAAGACTGGCATCAATTGATCCCACACGAGTTCCGGTCCGACGGACAGCTTGCTCGATTCCTGATGGAGGAGGAAAAATCGCAATTGGCGGGAGAGGAAATCTTCCTGCTGTGCAAGGAAATGGAAACAGCGCAGACTTTGCCTTCGACCCGGCTCATGGAGGTGATTGAGAAAGTTCTCGAACCGGAGAAAGCGATAACGTGGTTTGCCAAGTGGCACGAACGATTCCCGACGAATCTGATGCTGGCGCAATCCTACTGCCGGGCGTTGACGCAGTTGAAGCGGTTCCGGTCGGCGGAAAACATCCTGCAAGAACTCCGCAAACACGTTCCGGCTGAGCGGGCCGGCGAGGTCAACGTAATGCTGGCCGGAGTTCAGGAGGCAGAGGGACGGATCGAGGATGCGGAGTCAACTTTGATAAGCGCAGTCCAGTCCAGCACAAAGAATCCTGTATGCCCGCTTGCGCTTGGCGAGTTTTATATCCGCCACGAGAAGCCTGATCAGGCCGTGAAAGTATTGTATAAGGCGCGGCGGGACTGGCTTGACGACGTGCGTTTGTTGAAATCGCTTGCCAAGGCATATGAAGCCCAGGGCGAATTCAACCAGGCGTTGAGTTGCCTGGAAAGCGCGGGGGCAGCGTCGCGGTCTGATCCGGAAATCGCGGACAGCATCTCCCGCATCAGGACCCGGTTGACAGTGGAGGGGGAAACGCGCCGCCAGCAGTTGAAGGACGCGCAGAAGAAAGAGGAAGACTCCAAATAATCTGCGGCGGGGCTTTAGCCTTGCGGAGTAATTACGGCGGGGCCGGACTGCAATGCGGAACTCAATATTACCATCGGTTTGCCGGATACCGGATTGCGCCCCACGTTCACTTTGGCATCATACGCCTCAAGAATCAGCTTCTCGGTTATCACCTGTTCCGGGGCGCCTTCGGCCAGAATAATGCCGTCCTTCATCAGGGCTATCCGTTTGCAGTATTCCAGCGCCAGGTTAAGGTCGTGCAGAACGGCGGCCACTGTCAGGCCGTTTTCCTTGTTCAGTTTAAGGAAGAGGTCCAGAACTGAGAGTTGATGCCCGACGTCCAGATGGTTCGTCGGTTCATCGAGAAGCATAAGCTCCGGTTTCTGCGCCAGCGCCATTGCGATGAATACGCGCTGGCGCTCGCCGCCGCTCAGTTCGTTGACCGGTCGGTCGGCAAGGCTCGCGACCTCAGCCCGGCGCATGGCGTCTTCCACGATTGCCGCGTCCTCGCTGGTCTCGCGTCCGAGGCGGTAGAGATGCGGAGTCCGTCCCATCATCACAACCTCGAATGCGCTGAACGGCAGACCGAGCGAAATATCCTGCGAGACCAAGGCGACGCGTCTGGCTATCTCGACACGGGAGATTGCCAAAACGTCCTTGCCCCATATCGTCACACGTCCGGCGGATGGTCTGATGACGCCGGTCATTGTTCTGAGAAGGGTTGTTTTGCCGCAGCCGTTAGGGCCGATGACGCCCAGGAAGTCGCCAGCCTCCAGGCTAAGACTGACCTCGCGGAGAACGGTCTTGTCCCCGTAACCCGCGCTGACGTTGATAAGTTCGGCGACGGGCATATCAGAACATCCTTTTCCGGGATCGCAGCAGGAAGATGAAGAATGGGCCGCCCAGGAATGCTGTGACGACGCCGATGGGTATCTCATTCGGGGCCGCCAGCGTTCGCGCAAAGGCGTCGGCAAGCACGAGGAAGCATGCCCCGGCCAGCGCGGACACGGGCAGAAGGCGGCGATGGTCGGGACCTATGGCAAGGCGCGCCGAGTGGGGGACGATCAGCCCCACGAAACCGATCAATCCGCACGATGCCACGACCGCGCCCGTCACGAGCGACGCCACTACGAAGAACAGAACCTTGGCGCGTTCGACGTTCAATCCCAGATGCGCGGCAGGCTCCTCGCCGAGCGCGATCACGTTGAGGTCGCGGGCGAAAACCATGCAGACCGCAATGCCCCCGGCTATCACCGCCGAACACCACCAGAGCAAGGCCCAGTCGGAAATCTGTAGTTTGCCCAGCATCCACCAGACGACGTCGTGCAACTCCCGGGCGGAAGATATCGAGACCAGGAACATGAGGATGCTACTCAGCACGGTTCCCACGATTACGCCCGATAACAGCAGCGTCTGGATTGGAATAAGTCTTCCGGCGCGCGCGACTGCATAGACGAGCGCGATCGTACCTAAAGCTCCGGCGAAGGCCATCGCGGGGAGTGTCCACGCGCCGAGGGCCGCCGCGCCGGTCATGATTGCGCACGCCGCGCCAAGTCCGGCGCCGGAGGAAACGCCTAGAACGTAAGGCTCCGCCAGTGGGTTCCTAAGTATCCCCTGGAATGCCACGCCGGCGGCGGAGAGTCCAGCGCCTGCGGCGACGCCAAGCATTATCCTGGCAAGGCGCATCTCGACTATCGCCGACGCTATCGGGTCCCCTATTTCCCGCGTCAGGCCCAACATGCGGGCCACGGCGATGCGGACTTCGGCAAAGGAGACGGGAACCGCGCCTGCAAAGAGGGAGAACAGACATGAGACACCCAACGCCGCGAACAATCCGGCGTAGATTAGCCGCCAATGTTTGTTCTGTTGCCCGGTCATTGCTTACCCGCGCCGTCGGGAGCATTTGAATGCGGTTCCGATGACGTTTCTTCCGAATTCGTCAGCCCGGAGAAAGTCCTGAATCGCTTGTGCAGAATTTCCACGCCGTCAATCAACCTCGGTCCAGCCCTGAGCAGCAGGTCAAGGTCTATGTCGCAGATTAATCGTCCATTCCGGACTGCGCTTATTCCGTTCCAGCCTATACGGGCGGGGAACTCCTTGCCGGCCTTTTCGGCGGATGTCATTCTGGCCACCAGGATAACGTCCGGATTCCATTCGACCACCTTTTCAGGATTGATCTTGGGGAAGTCCTGCGCGATCTCGCGGGCCACATTGACCCCGCCGGCCAGAGAGATCATCTCGTTCATGAAACAGGTCCCGCCGACGGTCATGAGCGGATCGTTCCAGATTTCGACATAGACTCTGGGAAGCTTTTCAGGCGGTGTTTTCTCAAAATCCTCGCGGACCTTGCGCAACCGATCCTCCATGCTTTTGATGATCTCCCGCGCGCGATTTTCGCGGCCAACTGCTGTTCCGATGTTTGTAATCGCGGCGAAGAGGGTCTCAAAGCTGTTTATCTCTGCCTGAACAATCCGGATGTTTGAGTTCCTGAGCGCGTCCAGAGACACCGCCGGGGAGAGGCCGGAACAGACGACCAACGTAGGTCTGACGGCGAGGAGCCTTTCAACATTAGGATCGCCGAAAAGTCCGATCTGTTCGATTGACTGCGCCGCCGGCGGATGATTGCACACATTGGTCACGCCGACCAGCCTGTCGCCGACACCGAGCATGAAGAGGATTTCAGTGGCGTTGGGGGCCAGGGACACGATGCGGAGATCGCCGCCGACCGGATTGCTTCCGCTCTTCCAGCCTTCGCGCGAGAGGACGAAGAGCATGGCGGCAAGAACCAATCCCGCGATGAGAAGCGGTCCCCTGTGTTTCATATGGCGTTGATCCCTGCCGGTAATTAACTTTCTGTGGACATGAGCGCCGCCGCGAATCACATCCGCAGCAGATGTTCCCCGGTCTTGAGCGCAAGGGCAAGAGCTGAATCGCGCAGTTCGTCCGGCAGGATTCTGACGGAACTGTGCGCCTCGAACGTGAAGTCTCCGGCGTATTCGATTTCACGCAGGGTGTTCATGATCTGTTTCCACTTTATGCTGCCGTAGAAGGGGAGCAGGTGCTGATCGGTCTGCGCGTTGTTATCCTGAATGTGCAGAGCCTTCAGGCGCGAACCAACCGCCCGAAGCGCCTGCGGCTGGTCAAGCATCTGCATGTGCGCGTGCCCGGTGTCCCAGCAGATTCCGACGTTAGCCCGGCCCAGGGAGTCAACGAGGTCAATCAGTTCGCAAGCGGTGGAGCAGTACATCCTTCGAGCGCCGCGCCCCGGCGCGAAGACGTCGGACACGTTTTCCAGCGCAAGGCCGGTTCCAAGCGTTTCAGCCCTTTGCGCCAGCGGGGCGAACCACCGGAGGTTCCTGCGCTTTGTTTCAGCCGAATGCGCCGCGTCGAAAGCGCCTGGCAGCGTCTCCGGCTCGAACACGACCCAGGGAATCCCCAGCATGGATGCGCCCTCGACGGAACGATAGCTCATCAACTCAAGCCATCGGCAGTTGACGTCCTGCTCAAACTTGCGGAATATCGGCCCGTGCGATTGCGTGAATTTTACGCCGTTATCGCCGGCGGCGGCTTTCAGGTCGAGAACCCAGCGGCGCCAGCCCGCGCCTGAGAAGGGCGAACCGTCAAAGAGCCAGTCGCAGAAGTTCATATCCAGGGATCGGAAACCGACTGCAGCAAGTCTTTCGATTGCCTGCGCTGCGCTTACCCGTCGGGGTTCCCAAAGCACATTCAACGATGTCGAGACAAGCATTTCCCGCTCCTTTACAGCCGGCGCGTCAGCCTGCGCCGGCGGACAGGTCGTTGGTTGAACGGATCAGGATTATACAATCATCCCGGGCAAAGGACAGCATCATGACGGTTGACTGCGAAAGCCCGCGCCGCTAGGGTTAATGGTAGACGGGCTTCTTGTTTGACGAACACGGGACGCATTCGCATGAGCGAAGACATAAAACACATACTGAAAAGCTGGCCGGCAGACGGCGAGGGCAACGTCCGCAAAATCATGGGCGACGACGGGAGGGAGAAACTCCAGATTCGCGTAAAGATGGCCACGTACCACGGACTCTTTCAGCTTGAGTGCGACGGACGGCCGGATGGAGAGGAGCCGCACGGCTTCCTGTTCGCGCTGCTTTATCACGAGAACAGGCTGGCGGAGCATGTGAAGGCCGGGCGCAGCGAGGACGATTTCAAACTCAGCCACGAGGAGGCCACGGAGCTTTTCGACGAGGGATTCATGATGTATCAGCGCTACATCCTGCTGCTGAACATGAACGACTTCGCGCGCGTCATCCGGGATACCGAGCACAACATGAGGATATTCCGCCTGTGCAACCAGCGCGCCGAACTCAAGGAGGATCGCCACTACCTTGAGAAGTGGTGGCCATACATCATCCGGATTCATTACACGGCCAAGTGCCTCCGCGCGTTGCAGAAGGGCGATAACTTCGAGGCGCTGAAGAACGTCAAGACGGCCATTGAACTTATTGACGAACTCGACGAATGCGACGAGGAGACGTTCGCCTTCGAGCGGGAGCGCAGCATTACCACGTTGAACAACCTGCTGGAAGCGATCGAGAACCAGTCCCCGACGGATGAGATATTCGTTCTGCAGAATCTTCTGGAAGAAGCAGTGGGGCGTGAGGAATACGAACGGGCCGCTGTGATACGCGACCGTATCAACGCACTGCGAACATCGTCGGACCGCGCGCCGGACGTAATGCGCGAGCGCGGGGGACAGGGCGGGGCATAGCGCGCACATAGCGGGCGCGATGATGCGCAACTGGCGCCGGATGCATGGGACGATGGCTCATGCCGGTTTTGGCATGTTCAGAGGAGGATTGACGATGGGCGGAAGATACAGGACTGCGTTGGGCCTGAACGGATTCGGTTGGGCGCATGTCATTTACGGAACGCCTTACGATTTCCGGAGGATACTGCGCCACGCGGCATCGCTGGGCTTCGACGCCGTCGAGCTTTTCGGAATGCCAACGCCATATCCGGAATCCGCGAAGGATCGGCGCGCGCTGAAGAAACTGGTCGCGGAGCATGGCCTGCGGATCGCAAGCATTCAGTCCCTTCCGGGCGGGCTGGGCAACGGCCACCCCGGCAGCGCATACTCCCTCTGCCGCAACGACTACGCTGAATTCATCCGGAAGTCCCTGGGCCTGGCCGCCGACCTTGGTTGCGACTGCATGGGCGTATGGGCCGGCGAGTTGTTCGGGAGCGGCCCAAGCAGGCAGACCGTCGCCTATATGACGGAGACGTATGCCCGATGCGCGGAGATGGCGAAGGACGCCGGGATTCCGATCTGCCTGGAGGCCGAGCCGGTCCAGCAGGTCAACACGCCGGAAGTGTGGTTCAAGATACTCAAGGGGGTTGATTCGTCCTTCATGAAGGCGATCTGCGACTTCGGCCATCTGAACGTCCTGAGCGGGCAACAGCCGCTGCGCCTCCTCAACCGCCTGCTGCCCTACGTTGGCCATACGCATCTATGCGACAACGACGGCAAATGCACGCGGCATGAATCGCGCAGCTCGAAGCACCTGCCGCTGGGCGAAGGGACGATGGACTGGCGGAAGGTCCTCGAACGGTTGCTCGACGGGGGCTACGCGGGATGGCTTGATGTGGACGTCTGGGAACATCCTGACCCGTTCGGGGCAAGCGAGAAGAGCAAGCGCGCGCTGGATGCGTTCCTGGCGGAGCGATCACACAATTCCGAGTAGGCGCAATGCGTCAAACGCAATTTCCGCCGGTCATTCCGCTGATGTGCACGTCCGGTCAACGGATAAAACAGGCGCGCGGCGCGTTCGACGGACGCTGGAACAATACCCATAAATGGGCATCTTCCGAAGTTGCGCCTTTATGACGCTTGATAAAATCCGTCTGTCCATCCAGTCATTTTCTTGAAACGGCGTAATTATATCATATACTTGGTGATTCCCTTGCGGATAGTGTTTGCTGGAGCCTTGAGATGGCACATTGGAGCCGGATGAATTATTACGAGCTGCTGGAGGTTGGCGTCGAAGCCTCCGAGCCTGAAATACGCCGGGCGTTCCGCGCCCAGGCGAAGAAATACCATCCGGACAGCAATCAGGACGCCAACGAGGACAGCGTCGAGTGCTTCAAGGCGGTGGTCGAGGCGTATCAGACGCTGACCGACGAGGCGCGACGCCTGGCCTACGACACGATGCTGGGCCTGAAGGCTCCCGAGCTTCCGGCGCACGAATACTACAAGAAGAAGCTGGAGAAGAAGTTTGACGATCCGGCCTTCGTCTCCCGCGCCATACTGAACGACCTGCTGAACGACCGCAGCAAGAACGCGATACGCACCTTCGACCGCGCCAGGTACGACAACGCCGATTTCGATCCGGGGCTATACCTCAGCGGGCGCGACGCGCTGGACTGCCAGTTCCTGCTGGCCGAGGAGCTTGAACGGTCTAAGCGCTACGTTGAGGCCGTGCGCCTCTACGAGCACACCTACAGGCTTCAGGCCGAGGGGACCTGCCGGCGATATCTCCGCGACGAAATCCGGGACAGAATCCGCAACATTTACTGCCGCAAACTGGCGCGCCGGGCCTCCAGCCCGCTTGAAGCCGTCCAGATGTACCGGGCGCTGATGGAAATCATGGAATCCAACAGCGACAAGGCGTTCATCCTGAAGAAGATCGCCGAGAATTACCTGACCGCCGGCTACCCGTCCGCCGCCCGGGACGCTATGAGCGACGCGATCAACCTCCAGCCCGGCATGAAGGGCGTCAGAAAAATCAAGGAACGGTTGGGAATAGCGTAGGATGCAATCGGGCAGACCGCTGACAAGACGCCGCTTCCTGAAGAACGCCGCCGGAGCGGTCGGAGCCGGAATTGCCGCGCCATACTTCGTCCCCGCGTCAGCGCTTGGCAAGGACGGGCGTCCCGCGCCGTCCGACCGCATCACGATGGGTTCCATCGGAATTGGCGGACAGGGCGACCGGGACATGCGGACCTTCCTGGGTATGCGCGACGTGCAGATTGTCGCCCTCTGTGACGTTGACCGGGGCAGCACACGCTACGAGGAGAACTGGCTGCGCGGCGTCGCCCCGGCGATGGACGCCGTAACGCAACACTACGCGGCGCAGAAGGCATCCGGGGAATATAAGGGCTGCGCGGCATACGAAGACTTCCGGGAACTTCTCGCCCGAGACGATATTGACGCCGTCCACATCGCGACGCCTGATCACTGGCACTGCGTCATGGTCGCCGAGGCGGCAAAGGCCGGCAAGGACATCTACTGCCAGAAGCCGTTCTCCCTGACCATCGCGGACGGGCGCGCCGCCACTGACGCCGTAGCGCGATACGGACGAATCTTCCAGTGCGGAAGCCAGAGGCGATCCTCGTCGGAGTGCCGTTTCTCATGCGAACTGGTCCGCAACGGGCGCATCGGGAAGCTGCATACCGTCAAGGTCGGCCTGCCCGGGGGTTACTGGAACCGGCGGGCCAACGGCCCGACGAACGACATCGAACCGGCGCCGGAAGGCTTCAATTACGATCTCTGGCTCGGCCCGGCCCCGCTCGCGCCGTATAATCTGCATCGGTGCCATTTCACATTCAGGTGGAACCTGGATTACTCCGGCGGGAATATAACGGACTGGGGCGCGCACTACATTGACATGGCGCACTGGGGGATGGACGCGGAATTGACCGGCCCGGTCGAGATCGAGGGGCGCGGAGAATTCCCCAATCCCGGCAATCTCTGGAACGCCGCAACCAGCTATCACTTCGAGGCGACCTACGCCAACGGCGTCAGGATGATCGGCGGAAGCGACCTCGGTTTCGGCGGCGTCATATTCGAGGGAACCGACGGGTGGGTCGAGCTTGACGGCGACACGAATCCTCCGTCGCTGGCCGGCTCCGTCATCGGCGCGGACGAGGTGCACCTTTACGAAAGCCGCGACCAGCATGGGAACTTCATTGAGTGCGTCAAATCGCGCATGCGCCCCTCAACCCCCGCAGAGATCGCGCACCGCTCTATCTCGGTCGCCCACCTGGGCAATATCGCCATGAAGCTTGGGAGAAAGCTTAAATGGGATCCGGAAGGGGAGACATTCCCGGAGGACACCGAGGCTAATCGCCTTCTTTCCCGCCCGAAACGCTCGCCGTGGCATTTATAAGCAAGACGCTACCTGATTGAAACTTCCAGCCCCTCAATATCGAAAATCACGTTGACGCTTGAAGCAAAATTCTCCGGATTCCGCGCGAACGCAAGATAATCCTGCACCTTCTTCGAAGTAATGCTGTTATGCGCCATGACGACGGCGCCCTTTGGAAGGCGATGAAGCCCGGCCTCCAGAATTTCCAGATAAATGCCCTTCCCGCGCACGCGGTCGCCGTCGGCGTCAAGGTAAAGCAGGTTGATGTCATGCGGATAATGCGCGGTGTATCCAATAGCGTCAGCGGCAACCACGCGGGCCACGCCGCTCGGATCAATACGCCGCACATTACGCTCCGCCCGTTCAGCCTCCTCAGGGCGGATTTCAATGCCGATAAGTTCTTCGGCATCGTAACACTTGCCCGGGCCGACACCCGCTCCGGCATTCGAAATGAATGTGTTCCCGCAGAACACTCCGGCGGCGATCATGCGCTTGGGCTTCGTTATCGCGTTGACGGCGTAGATGAGGCGTTGCATGCGCGGCGTGATCGCAGTCCACGGAATCTCGAACATCTCCCGCACGGCCTCCCGGTGCGCGATCATTTTCGTTTTGTCATATTGGGTTGTCGGGATTATGCCGGCCTTCACAAGCGCCTTCAGCGCGCCGTCAACCACGGCAATCTCCCTCTCGATCGGTTCGAGGAGCTTATGGGGGTTGCCGTATTCCATCCGGTATTCGTTCCAGTCGTCGGACCTGAATGTGTCAATCATGCGCTTCCCTGCCCCTTTCCGGAATCATGCCCTGTGCCGCGCGCCGTGTTCGTCAGTAATCAAGGTTAAACGGACGGGGGATACTTGATGTGGAAAGTCGTTCCCTTGCCCGGTTCGCTCATCAGGGTCATCTCCGCGCCGTGGTCCGAGATTATGTTCTGGCATACCGAGAGTCCCAGCCCCGTCCCGTTTTTCTTGGTCGTGAAGAAAGGGGTGAACAACTGCTTCTTTACGTCTTCCGACATGCCGGGACCGTTGTCGCCAACCTCCACGATGACGCAGTCCCCTTCCCTCCTTGTCGCAATTCTTAACGTCCCGCCGTTGCCCGCCATGGCCTCGATCGCGTTCTTTATCAGGTTAATGAAGACCTGCTTGGTGTGCCTTGAATCGAGATTAACCGCTGGAAGCGCCGCGTCCAGGTTCCTGACGCACTCGACGCCGTTGCGCTTCAGCTCATTGCTCATGAGTTTGACCGTGGCATCCAGGACGTCATTTATGCTTTCAGGGACAAGGTTCGGCTGCCTGGGGCGCGTGAAATCCATGACGTTGGCAAGAATGTGCTCCAGCCGGACAGCCTCCTCGAAGATAATGCCGGCGTTTCGCCTTACCTTGGACTTCTGACTGCACAAGGTATCATCCTTGCAGGATCGCGCGATGGACTGTGCGAACCCGCCGATTGTCGAAAGCGGGTTGCGGATTTCGTGCGCGACATGCGTTGCCATATTGCCGACCGTCGCAAGTCGTTCGGCGCTGATTAATTGGTCCTGCGTATCCTTCAGTATCTGCATCTGCTCCGAGAGTCGTTTGTACGCCATGGCGTTTGCCAGAGCCAACCCGGACTGATTGGCGAAGGTCGAAAGCAGTTGGACGTGCTCCTTGACAATGGCGTAGCCGCTGAAAAGGTTGTCCGCCACGATAACCCCAAGCGCCCTGTCAGATGCCATAAGCGGCACTGCCGCGAAGGAGCGCGTCCCTGTAAGCTCACGGAACTCCGGGCGCACGGTTGGATCGTTGAACGCGTCATGAACCAGCGCCGGCTGCCTGCCCAGATAGGTCTTCGCAAGGACATAATGCCCATCGTCAAGGGGATAAACCATCTTCCGGCAGATCTGGTTTATTGGCGACTCCCAGTTGAAGACATGGGATGGATCATTGAGCAGTCCCTTCAGGGAAAGGTCCTTCTCCCTGAGGCTCCACCATATTCTCATTGCGTCTTCCGGGCTTGCCGGTCCGACGGCCATGTACCCCTTCAGGTATCGCTGATCCTCGTCTGCAAGAAGGACGAACGCGCGGTTGAATCCCAACGCATGTCCCGCTGTGACGCAAGTGAGGATCACGTGCAGCAGCCTGTCAAAGTCCAGGGAAGCCTGAAGCGAGTCGCTAAGCTCACGCATCAGGCGAAGCTGCTCCAACTGCATGGCGCTCTGGGTTACGTCCTGTGTCAGCTTGAGCACTGTGCGAAACTCGCCGTCGGCGTCCTGGATCGGGGTGGCAATATGCTCGAAATATTTCTTCCTGCCGTCAGGGCTGACGGCTGTCTGCTCGCTTCTCTCCGTATGCCCGGTCAGGAACGCCCGCTCGACGGGACAGTCCCGGCAAGGCTCCTGGCTGCACGCATAAAGTTCATGGCATTTCTTGTTGTCCTGAACGCGCCCGTCGCTGAACCATTCGGCCAGCGTGCGATTTGTCAGCACGATTCGCCTCTGCCTGTCCATCAGGGCTACGCCGGCGCCCATCGCGTCAAGCGCGTCGTTGAGTTTCTTCTTCTCGGCCAGTATCCTCTCCTCAAGTTGTTTGCGCTCGGTAATGTCAACTATGAATGCCGTATATCCGACGTGGTTGCCGATCTCATCGTAAAGTGGAACCCGTGTTTCCTCAGCGATAACCTCCCGCCCATCCCGCGTCACGAAGACGATTTCCCTTTTCACGCTCCCGTCGGTCCGGCATTTTTCAAGGACGCGATCCAGGTCATACGGCTCCTTGCTGAAGAACGCCATGGTCAGCCTTCCGACCACTTCAGAGGCGTTATACCCGAGCATCCTCTCCATGCTCGGACTCCACTTCTGCAATACGCCCCTGAGGTCCGAAACCGTGATGCCGACCGACGCGCACTGGATGGTGTATTCAAGTTCCTTTCGGGCCTGCTCCGCGTCATAAAGCGTGCGCCTCAGCGCGTCAACCAGTCGCGAGTTCCTGACGCCGTAAGCAATTTCAGTGGCAAGCGTTTCCAGGGCGGCGATGTCCCGCTCGTCAATGCCGTTGATATGCGTGGACTCGCAATGTAAAACGCCGACCACCTCGTTTTGGACGACTATCGGGATACATAGTTCGCAGCCGGCCTGGTCTTCTTCCGGGAATGCGATGTATCGTCGCGGATCGTTGCGGGCATCCGGAGAATGCACTATCCGCCCGGATCGGGCGCTGAGACCGACAAGACCGGTGTTGATGTTCTGGCGATATCCGGCCGGCAGTTTTCCGGGATGAGCGCCCACCTGCTCAACAAGCGCGCAATCGCCTGCCGCATGGTCAACCATGAAGAAACACACGTCGAAGAAACTCCACCGGCGCTGGATCATGTGCGCCACAATGCGCATGAGAGATTCCGCGTCTGAAGCGTTCAGCAATTCTTTGCTGACATCTCCGATGACCGCAAGTTCACGCATGCGGCGCTCATCGGCTGCCTTCTCCAGGGTCCGCATGATCACGGACGTCAGCGCCCCGGTTGCGGCGTCCAGCAAAGGCAGTCTTTCGCGCGTGAAAGCCGCGGGAAGCCCGCCGGCAAGATACAGCCGCCCCACAACCTCCGGCCCGTGCCACATCGGAAGGGCGGCAAGCGAATTCACGCCGCAGGCGCTGATTTCCACGCCATTGCTTATCCGGCCGCCGGAAATCACGTCGTCAATCAGCAGGAAGTCGCCCCGACGCACAACCTGGTCAATCGGCTCCTCAAGAAAACGCGGATCAGGAAAGGCAGTCCCAAAGGATGATGGATTGAAGGCGTCCGGATTGCCATAGATCAGAAATCGCCCGCCGATGATTCCCAGCATCGGGCCAAGCTCGCCCTCGATTCGCTTGAAGGCGTATTCAATGCATGCTTCGCGCTGAAGACCGTTTATCGCGCTGAAGAGACGCTCCATACCGATGACGCCATCTGCCCGCACTGTCGCTTCCTGCCGCAGTTCGTCGTGACTCATTGCTTCTCACCTCGCGGCGTATTCTTCCAACTGGATCGCAAAAGCCAAGTTTGCGCTCCCGTCCGCCCCGGTCGGGGTCAGGAGCGTCACGACCGAGCTTTGGTAGACAAGCTCGAATCCCTCCTCGGACTGCGAGATCGTCTTGATCGGATGCATCCAGATTCTGATGGGCGCGGACGGGATGAACTCAACCCGTATCCCCTGCCACTCGTCAACCATGCCGAACAACTCGGCGGCGGGAAGGTCGTAGACTGCGGCCAGATTGCCCAGCGGAAGCGCCCTGTCCGTGTAGCAGTATCTTCCCCATGCGTCCCCCGCCGAAAGCGTGATGTTGAATTCGATTGCCAACATGCTGCCCGGACGCGCCCCGGAAAGATGATAGGTGAAATCCAGCCTTGATTTGCCGGTGGTCATATCCATTTTTTTAACCAGATCCGGCGCGCCGGGCGCATCCTCGGAAGTAAGAGTCACGGAAATCTTCCGCTTTTTGCGGCTGACCTCGCTCCTGAATCCGCGCGATACGAAGCTTCCCTCGTCGCGCAATGCGTTCTTATCCGCGTCTTCGACGCGCGCATCGCCGGGGAGCAGTCGCTCCAACATGCTGTCCCTGGAGTAAGAATCATAAACGAGCTTCTTATCCAGGTCTGCCTCCTTCGCCCGGACGAGATCGTGTATCGTCGCCACCTTGTCCTTGTCGGTAACAACCACAGCATCCTTCAGTTTCGCATGATAAGCCTCGGGTCGCCTCGTCAGCGCGTTGGCCAGATTCGCGCAGCGGGGATAGAAATCCAGTTCATAGATTCTTCCGCCCTGGTCTGGTTTGACGTATAGCCCGAGCAGATCGTTATGGGCGAAAACCTCATCCCGGCCGTCGCTGTCGAAATCCCGGATTTCGCAGCCGATCCCCTCCCCCGCGCGCCCCGCAAGAGTCTCCGCCTTCAAGAGATGCGTGTATGCAGAGCGTCGAAGGTGCGGCATGTAAAGACCGCCGAAAACGCCGTGCCAGTAAGTGCAGTTGCACTGCCCGCGATATAGCTCTGCTATCGCCTCTTCCCGGTTCGGCGCGTCCGGCGGCATTTCGTTGACAAACCTGCTGACGTGCATCATCTTCGCGTAGAGCCTGTTGGCTTCAGGGTATTTGACCTTGAAGTTCCGCCACGTCCCCCCGCGCATGAATTGCAGGGCCTTCCGGCTCCAGTCCTGCGAAGTTATCACCTTACGGGCCTTCTCATATTCCAGCAGGCTCTGCCAGGGAAGCGCCCATTCCGTCATCTCGCGATACGATGCGTCAGGCAGGTAAATCTTCCCGCGCGGAACAAGCCCGTCAGCGGCATCGGCAAGGGTTACAATGCGAATCCAGTCGCGGTTGCGCATGAGCAGGTCCAGAAAACGCTTCAGCCATCCGTTGACGTAGACGTGCTTGTGCGTTTCCGGCCACATCCCGAACTTCTCGCCGTCGTCTCCGTAGACCAGCAGCGCGTTCTCCCGGAGTTCCGACGCAGACTTTAGTATCTCAATCGTCTTCTCGGGATTGGCGAAGGGAATCGAATAGCGCAGCCTCTCGTCCGACGCGAAAACGCGAATGACGTTGCCCTCATCCTCTGTGACGTAAGCCCCGTCAAGCTCCTTTTCCTCAAGGCCTGCGTTCTTGAAGTGAAAATCGTCCAGGACGACGTAACCTATCCCCGCTTCAGCGTAGGAGCTTACCAGCGGTTGCTCCCACACCCTTTCGGCGACCCATGCGCCGCGGACCTTCTGACCGAATTCGCGTTCCAGGTATTCGCTGAAACGCCTGACCTGTCCGACCCGGTCGCGTTTCGGCAGCATTGTCATTATCGGCTCGTAGAATCCTCCGCCGATGATCTCGATCCGTCCGGCCCGCGCCAGTTGGCCGATTTTCTCGAAAGTCGCCGGACTATTCGCTTTCATCCACTCCAGCAGGCAGCCGGAAACGTGAAGGCTGATTCTCAGCTCGGGATATTCGCCCATTATCTCGAAAAAGGGGATGTACGATTTCGCGCACCCCTCCGCCATCACCTCGTCGAAATTGTCAATCGGCTGATGGTCGTGGAGTACCATTGCGAAGTTCACTTGTCTCATTTTCTCCCTCCTCCGAAAAGCTCAGGTTGCCGCGCGTCGTCCCCGCGTCAACGTTTCAGCAACTCCTCGTAAAGCGCCTTGTATTCCGTAGCGCTCCTGTTCCAGCTCACGTCCTTCGTAGCGCAGATTTCCGCCATTCTCTGCCAGCTTCTTGAGTCTTTGTATATATCCAGCGCGCGCCTGACCGCGCCCAGGAACGCGGACTTGTCGAACCCGTCGAAACAGAACCCGTTGCACTTTCCGGCGGTCAGAAGCTCCGGCGAATAATCCGTCACTGTATCCGCCAGTCCGCCCGTTCTGTGAACTATCGGAATCGTCGCGTATCGCATCGCGCAAAGCTGCGTCAGACCGCACGGCTCGAACCTTGAAGGCACAAGCAGCGCGTCGCTCCCCGCGTATATCCTGTGCGCGAATCCCTCATCGAATCCATAGTAGAATGAAAATCTTCCCCGGAAGCTGTTCGCTTTGGCCGCAAAAGCGTCCGCCAGCCAGCGCTCATCCCCCCCGCCCAGGACGACCAACTGCAAATCCATCGTCATCAAATCGTCCACGCATTGCAGCAGCAGGTCAAAGCCTTTCTGCTCCACCATCCGTCCCACCATTCCAATTATCGGGGTCCCGGCGGATGGGAAAAGGGCCATTTCCTTCTGGAGCCTTTCCTTGCATTTCCGCTTGCCGGACAGGTTCCTGGCGCTGAAGCGAGCCGGCAGATGCGGATCGCCGTCCGGGTTCCATTCCGCGTCGTCCAGCCCGTTGATTATGCCGCGCAGGTCGCCGGAGCGCTCCCGCATGACGCCGTCCAGCCCGCGTCCGAACTCCTGGGTCTGAATCTGCCGCGCATACGTCGGGCTGACGGTCGTCAAGCCGTCGGCGAAAACAAGCCCGCCCTTGAGCAGGCATAACTCGCCGTACGACTCAAGTTGTTTCCAGTTGTAGTATTCCCGACCGACGCCGAGGAAATCCATGCACTCCTGCGGGAACTTCCCCTGGTATGCCATGTTGTGGATGGTGAAGACAGATTTCCCGCGCCCCAATCCAGCCCGCCCGGCATGGAGCGTTTTCAGATAAAGGGGGACCAGCCCCGTCTGCCAGTCGTGCGAATGGATGATATCCGGCTCCAGATCCAATGCTTCCACCGCGCTTAACGCCGCCTGGCAGAAGAATGCGAAACGCTCGCAGTTGTCCCCGTAATCCCGTCCGCTAGTCGGATCAACGTAATAACCGTCCCGGTAGAAGAAAGGATCGCTGCGAACCAGATAAACACGGACGTCAGTTCCAGGCAGCGACGTCCTTACCAGCCGGGCCTCACGCGCCTGGTTGCCAAGCTTGAGCTTCAGCGGCTCCATCATGACCGGAACGACTTCCTCGCACTTCTCGATCACCGTTCGATACTGCGGCATGAAGACAGTCGTCTCGATCCCCAATCCGGCAAGGGCCGTGGAGAGGGAACCAGCCACGTCGGCGAGACCGCCGGTCTTGGCCAGTGGCGCAACCTCTGATGCTATCTGGACAATTTTCATGCTCTCACCGGGAACAATGCGCGCCCGGTCTGGGAAACGATCCCGGCGCTGCTTGGGATCGAAAACGGGACGGCGTTTCCATGTTCACAGATTCGCCGGCAGTTTTCAACAGGAAAGGGCGCGCGGAAATTACATGCACCCGGGCGCGCGAAATCGGGGACGTCCATGCAGACAGATATGTTTTTCAGCCGTCAACCGGCTTTGTCCCCCTCCTGTCGCTTGTGCCCCCTTCCTGTCGCTCACGCGACATCCTCCCCCCATTTTTCTGCCGAACGCGCGGGAAAATGGGGGGAGGTGGACTCGATAGAGGCCGGAGGGGGGCCATAACACGACAAACCGAGATTGCATCATGCGGCTGCCCGGATAAATGGGGGCGTCCATTCTCGCGTAATCACGCCACGAGATCGCGCCACTGGAAACAGTTTGACGCAACCGGCGGGAATGAAGAGGCGTTCCACAATTACGCCTGCTACAATGTGATTGTGGAATGACTGGACAGCTCGGAGCATTCCGTCTCACCGGCGCCGGCAGGCTGGTATGCCGGAGGATGGTTCATACGTTCTGGTAAAAACGTCTCAAATAGGAAACCAACCGCTGACTCCGGGCCGTTGCGGCGTTATGATCGAACGCGACACTCGAAAAAAGTGAAATCCCGTCCTACCGCGCAAATGGAGAGGAATCCAACGATGAAATACCTGCTCAGTCAGATGACGCTCAAGGACGTCCGGGAGCAACGCTTCGAGGTCGCCGTCCTGCCCGTGGGCAGTTGCGAGCCGCACAACTTCCACCTGCCCTACGGCTGCGACGCGATTACCGTCGAGCGCCTGTGCGATAAAACCTGCGACGAGGCGTCCAAGCGCGGCGCTCGGGTCGTCCTGCTTCCGACCATCCCCTTCGGCGTGAATACCAATACGATGGAATTCCCGATGGTCATCAGTGTCAACCCAAGCACAATCGGACTGCTCATCCGGGACATCGTCCGCAGCGTCGAGCATCACGGCATCCGCAAGATGGTCATCGTGAACGGACACGGCGGCAATGACTTCATCAAGCCGCTTTTGCGGGAACTCTACGGCCAGACCAAGGTTTTTCTGAGCGAGGTACACTGGTGGAAGATATCGCTTGAGCTTCACTCCGGCATCCTCAGCGCCGCAGGCGAGCACGGGGACGAGATGGAAACCAGCGTCGCGCTGGAACTCTTCCCCGAATTCGTCCAGTTCGCTGACGCAGACGCGGGGGTGACGCGGCGATCAAGGTTCGAAGCGCTTAACCGGGGATGGGCTTCGGTCACCCGACCGTGGCACCTGGCCACCGTCAACAGCGGATACGGCAACCCGGCCCAGGCCACGCGGGAAAAGGGCGCGATACTCGTCAACGCAGCCGTTGACAAGATAGCGCAATACTTGAAGGAACTCTCCGACGCGGAAATGGACCCCTGGTTCCCATATGAAAAACCGCCTCAATGACAGGCATGAGCATGGCTTCAGTCAAGACACCGCGACGGCTCAGCCTTCCGCATATTTCGTTACGTATTGACCGAAGTCCTGATTTTCTGCTATATTGTGTCAGCGTAAAATGCCGTTCTGCGGTCAATGCCGTTCGGGGCAACTCGATTGCCCGGACAAAACAAATTGTGTATTCGTGGCATTCATACAGGTTTCCCATACGTCTGCATGCGCGAATGACATTAAACTGCCGGCGCAGATGTCCCATGCAACCATCGCCTGACAGGGGTTAATAAATGGCCGAGATTGACAAATACCTGCAATTCCTCGTCAAGCATAAAGGCAGCGATCTTCACATATGCACCGGCTCTCCCCCGCTGGTCCGGATTGACGGCGATCTCCAGCGCATGAAACTGCCGCCCATTCCGGGCGATCAGGTCAAAGCGATCATAATGGAGATACTGCCGGAGAGCTACCAGAAGCAGTATATCGCGGAGAACGACGTTGACTTTGCGTATGAGATCAAGGGGGTTGCGCGCTTCAGAACCAACGCCTACGTTGACCGCAACGGACCGGGCATCTGCATGAGAATGATCCCCCTCACGATCATGACAGCGGACGACCTGGGCCTCAACAAACAGGTCCGCGATCTGGCCATGCTTCCCAAGGGGCTGGTCCTGGTGACGGGGCCTACCGGCTGCGGCAAGACGACCACGCTTGCCGCGTTGATTGACCTGGCCAACCGACAACGCCGCGACCACATCATCACGATGGAAGACCCCGTCGAGTTCGTCCATCCCAGCCGCGGCTGCCTGGTAACTCACCGGCAGGTCAAGGTCCATACGACAAGTTTTTCCCGCGGGTTGAGGGCGGCATTGCGCGAAGACCCGGACATCATGCTGGTGGGAGAGTTGCGCGACCTGGAAACCACGGAACTGGCGATTCTTTGCGCCGAAACCGGCCACCTGGTCTTCGCCACCGTGCATACGACGACGGCCTCCAGCACTGTTGACCGCGTTGTTGACCAGTTCCCGCCCGACCACCAGGAACAGATCAGGACGATGCTTTCGTCATCCCTCAAGGCGGTCATAACGCAAGCCCTCTGCAAGAAGAAAGGCGGCGGGCGCGTGGCGGCCTTTGAAATCCTGGTTGTCCACAGCGGAGTCTCAAACCTTATCCGCGAGAAAAAGACCTACCAGATCACCTCTGTCATTCAAACCGGCAAGAAGCTCGGCATGTGTTCCATGAACGAATCCCTGATGCGGCTCGTTCTGGATGATGTCATCGAACCGGAAGAGGCGTTCTACAAGTGCGTTGACAAGGCGGATCTGAACCATCAGTTGAACATGCACTTCCTCGGCCAGGTGCAATCCAAGGCCATTACGGTTGAGGAAGCCATGACCAGAAGCTTCAACAAGTTCGACATGTTCACCCGCCTACAGAACTCCGGTTTCGGACGCGATCTCAAGAAACTCGGCTTCGACGAGAAGATGCTCCTTAAACAGGCCATGGAAGAGGAGGGCGTGGCCATTGACGCGGACGGCGGCCCTCCCCCGACAGACGTTTGAAAAACACATAAGAATTCGACGCCCGGACTCCGTGGCGTCCTTTATCAGGAGGCATAATAATGAGAGTAATCACGATCATCATGTTGGCGATCGGCGCTTTCGTTCTGGCGGGGTGCAAATCCAACACCGTCATGATCGCCATGGACGATAACTTCACCCAGTTCCGCGAGGTCCCCAAACTGGACCCGAACGTCCATAAGGACAAGGTGAAAAGCATAACCGCCGGCGTCAGCTTCAAACTTGTCGGCCCGGTGAGCGCAACGCCGCAGTTGACCTTTACAACCGGCTACCAGGCCCACTGGAATGACACTCAGCAGGAGCTTATCCGCCGCTATGAAGAACTGGTCAACGCGTTCAACAGCGGCATCATCTCCATGCCTGAATACAATCGCCAGTTGGCGAAGCTGAACAACTACGAGGCGGAAACCAAGCAACTGGCCATGGAACAGCGCGAATACATGCGCAACGTCGCTCAGATCGCCTTCGCCGAGCTGGAGGCGGAAACCACCAAGACGCAGATCAAGGAATTCGCCGGGAAGAAACAGTATCTGGAGAACAGGATAAGCTCGATCAACAGCCAGTTGAAAAGCATGCCGGCGCCACGCACCAAGAAGGGCTCATAAAGAGGGCCACTCAGAACAAACCAGACCTTCGCCGGATACGGCGGGCGCGTCATATCATTAGTCTGTCATGCCTTGCGTTTTGTCGCATGGAATGGCAGACCAGTGATATGTCGCCCTGCTGGAAACTTTGCCGCCAATATTCGATAATGCCCTTTCCTTAAGAACGCCTCGATTCTCGCCAGAAGATTGTCCCGGAAAGGTAAGACGTTGCCAGGCCCAGATAACAGCGTCGGCATGCCGACTGGCCAGACAGCCCAGGGAATAATCCGCGGGATGTTTGTCCTGATTTTTTTCAGCGTCTTCCTCCGCCTCGGCGGATTCCTCCTGAATGTCACAGTCGGCTCCATCTTTGGCTCAGGCGCCGAATCGGACGTCTATTTCTTCGTCTGCCAGACGCTCATATACGGTTTCTTTTATGCATCCTCGATGAAGATCCTGACCCCGGTGATCGTGCCGCTCTTCATCCAGCAGTTGAATGAAAAGGGGGAAGCGGCCGCATGGGACTTTGCAAATACAGTGCTGAATCTGGTGGTGCTTATAACCGGGGCGATGGCACTTGCAGGCATCATCGCAGCCAGGCCCATTGTGGACACCCTGGCCGGCGGATTCGAACCGCAGCGAGTTCAACTGGCTGTCACCGTGCTACGGCTCGCTCTTCCGGGCGCTGTCGGCCTCGTGCTCAGTTTCGTCCTGTTCAGCCTGCTCAACAGCTACAAGATTTTCAGTTACCCCGGCGCAGCGGAGGCCGCGCAGAAACTGGTCTGGGTTGCCTGCGTCATTCTCCTGTCGAAGATATTGAAGCTTGGATTGCCGGGGGCGGCGGTCGGGCTTCTTATAGGTTGTTGCGTGCAGGTTGTTATCGCGATGGCCGGATTGCGGAACAAGTTAACACTTTACCGTCCCGGGTTGCCGCTTGTTAGAGCCAAGCGACTGGGCATCGAATTGTTCTGGGCGTCCGCCGCCGCCGGGGTTTTCTTCATTTTTCTGGCGATCATTCGTTCATCTTTTGCGGGCAGGCCGCAACTGCGCAAGTTCGAACATCTCAGCATAATGCTTGCGGCGGTACCGTGCGTATGCCTCTGGGGATTATGGCTCTGGAAACGCGCCGGGAATAAGCAGAGCGTCATGGCCCGGTTCGCCGCCCTGATGGCTCCGCTCGTCATTGGCACCGCTCTGGCCCGCCTACGCGACTTCACCACCTACTATTTCCAGTCATACACCCCCGAGGGCGTCTACAGCGACATCCTCTTCGCCAAGAAGGTCGGCGATCTGCCGACCCTCATGGTCGCCTACACCCTGGGCGTCGCGATGTTTCCCTTCCTCTGCGAAATGGCCGTCAAAAAAGACCGCCAGGCCTTCGCCGACATCCTGACCAAGACGCTGCTCATGCTGGCCCTCGGGTTCATACCTGTGACCATCGGGACTATCCTGCTTGCTCAACCGGTCGTCGAGCTTGTATATGACCGTGGAAACTGGGAACCGTTTCATGTTGCTCAAACTGCTACCGCGCTCCAGATTTATGTCCTGGGCCTTGTCTGCTACGCCGCCGAACATGTTCTCATGCAATCCTTCTTCTCAATGCAGCGGATGTGGTGGCCCAGCGTCGTGGGCGTCATTGCAACAGTCATCCATTTCGTCATTCTCGCAGTGCCGATACTATTGTTGAAATATGACGCGCCAATGGAAATCTTCCTTCCCGTCGCCCTTTCCTATCCCCTTTCGCGCATGGCGAAGGAGATCATTCTCTTATTCGTCCTCAGAGCCAAAATCCCGATACTACCATTTAAGTCAACCGTCATTTTCACGGCCAGACTGGGCGTCTCCTGCGTATTAATGACGGTGGCGGTGATCATGGTAGAACGCTTCGTCAGCCCGCGAATCCCCATCGCCGAACACCGCCGCTGGAAAGTCCAGCTTGATAACGCCGAGCCTGCCCCCGCAAGCTGGTTCAGCCGCAACGCAATTTCTCAACATGCCGCAATTGAAGATGGACAGCGGATGGTGAAGCTGTCGTTCCGGAAACGCGCCGGCAGGACATGGGTCATCGAACGGGACCTGAAGAACCTCCGCCTCCCGCCGATCAAGAGCATTCAACTGACGTGGAGATCGCCCGAAACAAGAAATCTTGATGTCAGCGTGAACCTTGTTGATTCCAGCGGCAGGCGAATACAAACAGCGAGAGACGAGGAATTGCTTATCCTTACAGGCCCAACAGAAGGCGCAGGAGTCTTCACTCCAATTTCTCCAATAAAGACTGCCACCGGCGCAATAATAGAATTATCATGGACCGGCGAAGAAGCCGCCGACTCGAAAAACGAGTTTGAGTTCGACATCATCGAGTGCGTTATCAACGGCGAAGATGATGAAATGGAAATTGACCCGCCGGATTGGGATTACAGAGGCGAATGCGCCATTGCCGCAATCGAAGAACAACCTGGAATCCTGATTGCTTCAGAACAAGGTAACCCATTTGCCGAGCTTGATGTTGAGTCGCATGACCTTTCCGGCTCGACCATGCTGCGTTTCAAGGCTGCTTCGCCTGAATCCGCCGCATCTTCATTGAAAGTCGAACTTCTTACTGCAGACGGAAAGAGCTTCCAAAACGACGCCGCGCTCATAAAAAACGTTTGGACGCAGTTCGATCTACCCCTTTCAAGTTTCAAACTCGCTGACGCCGTCGCTGACAAAATGTCTGTTGACCCGTCAAAGATATCGGAAATCAGATTTTCGCTGACCGGCGATTCCGCAAACCTGGCCCAGAATCTCGCGCTGACCTCCATCTCCTTTTACCGTCCCGGCGACGTCTTGTATGAAGTCCTCAAGGTTATAAGAATCGCGATCGCTTCCGGGGTCGGCGCGATGGTCTTTTTCATCTCGATCTTCGCGCTGCGGACGCCGGAGGCGTTGGAGATCGTCGTCTGGATACGGAACCGGGGCTGGAAAATGCGCGGGGAAATCAAGAAACGCGCCAAAGGATCCGGCGGCGAATCGCCCAATGCATCGGCATCAGGCGCGATGGGGGAACCGTGAGGCCAATGAAGAAGGTCCGCGTTCTTCAAATAATGGAACCAATCGAAGGCGGCACTCTCAGCCATCTCCGCCAGATCGTCAGACTCCTCGACCGCGAGAAATTCAGCGTCAGCGTCATCGGATCGCCGCTTCGTAACGAAACCTCTGGCGCAGAGCTTGAGGCCATGCGCCCGATGCTGGACGAACTCCACATTGTCCCGATGGTCCGAAACGTCTCCCCGCTCCGTGATGCGTCCTGCTTCGCCAGGATCAGGGAAATCCTCAAATCCGGCTCCTACGACGTCGTCCACACCCACAGTTCAAAAGCCGGATTCCTGGGCCGTTTCGCCGCAAAGACGACAGGGATTCCGCTCGTCGTTCACACCCCGCACGTATTCCCATTTTCTCAGAACGTGTCCCCGTCAAGCCGCAGACTCTACCGCCAGCTCGAATCAATAGCATCCTCGTGGTGCGACGCGATGATTCTGTTGACCGAGTTTCAACGCCAGCTCGCCGTTTCTGAAATAGCCTGTGATCCGGCGAAACTGCGCGTGATTCCAAACGGCGTTGACGGGGAGGAGTTGAAGGGCGGCAAGTCGCGGAATGACGCCCGCAGGGACTTGGGACTGACCGGCGTAACCATCGCCGTTCTATCCGCCGGACGATTTTTCCCGCAAAAAGGCTTCCCGCACCTGATCCGCGCCGCTGCCAGGGTCAGGAAGAAGAATCCGAATGTTGTCTTCCTCCTGGCCGGGGACGGGCCTGAACGTAAATCGCTTGAATCGCTGGCTGCCGGTCAAGGCCTCGGAAATGGATTCCGATTCCTCGGCCATGTCCCGGAAATGCCGTCGCTCTACCGCGCGGCGGACATTGTCGCCATCCCCTCGCTCTGGGAGGGAATGCCGTACGTGCTGCTTGAGGCTCTGTATTTCGGCAAACCGGTCGTGGTTTCGAACGTGTGCGGCACGGATGAGATCATAGCAGACGACGGCGCGGGCCTTCTGGTTCCCCCTGGTTCGGAAGACGCTCTCGCGGAAGCGATTGAAAAACTGGCTGAATCCCCGGATATGCGCGAAAGACTCGGCAAGACGGGACTTGAGATATCGGCAGGATATGACGCGAAGATGAGCGTAAGAGAGATCGAAAAGTTGTATCTGAAAGGGCTTGTGTAAAGATAAAAAGACGTCAATAGCGACGTTTTTTATGCGGGATATGGCATCAGGCAGAAACGGACACCGATCAGAACTTGAACTTCCGCGCCAGCGTCCCTAGCGGTTGCCCCGGCTTGAGCAGATGCACGTAACGGGCCAGCGTTCGGGAGAAGAAGTCAATAAAAAGCGGTTTCTGGATGAGCCAGTAGACGTCCTCGAATATGCTCAACGTCAGGAAATTCATCACCGGTGGCGGGTGGAACTTCTGCCGCGCGACGACCCTCACCCGCGTTCCCTCCGCCGCACGGACGAACCAGACGCTTCCGTCGTCCCAGATCGCCGATCCGTTCGGACTGTTGCGCGTCTTCCAGCTCAGGCGCTGAAGCCCGTCCTCATACTCGATCTTCTGAAGTTTCTCCACATCAATGCCCTTGCCCCCTACCAGCTTCGTCCACGGCGGCTGCGGCGAAAATACCGATCTTTCCGCCTGGTAAATCGGCTTCCCGCCATCGTCCTTCTTCGCCTGGATTATCTCCCCGCCGATATAGGCCTCCATGTAAGTTATTGACCGTGAAATATCCATCTTCTGAACGAATTCGTCATACGGCGTCGGCGACACGGCCTCGCACGACAGCACCATCCCGCCCTCGCGCGGGATGATCTTCATCGCCGGCGGGCCGGGCACGGCGTCAATTATCCGCTCATACTCCTGAACGTGTGTTCTCACGTCCTCATAGTCTGCGTCGGAGTAATCGCCCAGCGGCAGAGACAGCTTCGCCTCGATCAGCTTGACGGCCTTCGTCCTGGATCCGGCCATGCTATCTGTCTCCCTGCTCAGTGCGACGTATAAAGTTTATTAATGTTTCTCGCCTGCGGGCGGAAAAGGCCGCGGATGCGTCACGCGTCGCCGGAATCATCCTGTCTCGGAATTTTACCTTCGCTCTACCCGTTTCGCCAACCGGTATTTTGAAGCCGGATCTGCAAACTTTCTTCTGCTGAAGTTCGCATAATGCAGACACGTGTTCCTGATTCAGGACGCATCCAAGCGCGCCATTTCGGGGGCATGCAATTACACAAAATTGTGCGAACATCAGCAAATGTCACACACGCATGATTGTCGGTTTACGTTCATCCCAGCGGGCAAGCCCGTCAGGACTATTTCGCCGCTTTAGCTGCCTGTGCTGCGCCCGCCGACTGTTCTGCCAGCTTCCACGTCGCGCAGCCCGCCGCGTCGGACTGGTAGTCCGTCGCGTAAATCTTCACCGCGTACCTTCCAGACTTCAGCCCCTTCGGCAGCGGCAGCAATCCCTCAAACCTGCCGGACTTTACGTTCATGTCCGCCCAGGACAGGATCATGTTGTTCGCCTTCTGCCATTCGGTCTCTGTCGGAACGAAAGCCTCCATGGACGCCGGATCGGGGGCTTGAACCTCAGTCTGCTCTAGGAAAAGCCACGCCTTGCCGGTCTCGAACGGCAACTTCGCCTCCACCTTCAGAGACTTGCCGGAATCCTTCTCCTGAGCCATTCCCGCCACTTTGACCTCCACCACGGACGGCATTGATAGCGGCATTGCGGGATCGCCGAAAAGGTTGTACATGGCGATGTGATTCTTTTTCATCTCCTCCTCGCTCAGTCCCTTGGGCGATGATGGATCGCTGCTGCGTATCCGCCAGCCGAGGGCATTATGCGCCTTGAAACCCTTGACCGCGGTTGACAGATACAACGCGCCAAGTCTGCGCGGCGGACTCTTCACCGCCTCAAGCACGGCCTCAGCCGTCAGGCTGTTCACGTAGGGATCGCTTATATGTGTTGCCGCGACGCAGGCGACCGGCCCGCCGTGCTGGAGCAGCATCCTGATCGCCACCGCCGGGGCCGGATCGTCATATCGCCCCGTCCAGCAGGCGTATGCGAACATCGGCCCGCTTGGCGGCGCCCAATCAAGCATGTCCATATGCGCGGACGTTATCCGCACGTACTTTTCACTGGAATACATGTTGACGCCGGCATCGCCCCGCCCGATGTCCCCGGCGGAAAGGAGCCTGTTAATCTCGCCACGTCCGGAAGCAATCCCATCCTTCGGGCAGATCGAATCGCCGGACGGAACCATGTCCGTCAGTTTCAGCAGGTAAAATCCGTTGGTGTAGCCGTGCCCCGAATAACAGGAAAACGCCGCCCCCTTTGCAAGCTCCTCGACAAAAGCCTCCGGCGTCCGCTCAAACGGATAGCAGAATTGTGAGGCTTCGCTCGCAAAGATGACCTTCAGACTGTAGGGAGTCGTGAGCAGGCGTCCCAGAAGCTGGTATCCGGCCTGGACTATGAAGGCTTCGGACTCCGGGGCAAACCCCGTCGTTCCGGCAAGTACGAATACGCGCCGCCGTCGCGGGGTGAAAACCGGACTTGACTCATACTGCCGCATCTTCCAGAGCAACACCCTCAGTCCATGCTCATCATAAACTGGAAGCCGGCCAAGCATCAGGTCAGGCATCCCATCGCCATCGGTATCTGAATACGGCAGGTCCGTGCAGACAGGACGCCCCGGTTTGTCCACCTTGCGCAACTCATAATGAGGTATATAAAAGGCAGGAAAATGATCCTTGATATCCGACGGCTCCATGTCATTCTTTCCCGCGCCCACAAGCAGCACATATCGTAACTGCTCCTTTGCCGCCACCGACTTGATATATTCTCTGACGGCTGTGGCGTATGGCTCATTGCAACCGCTGTAGGTTGCTTTTCTCTTCGTTGCCTCGTCGGTTGGTGGAGTCCAGGCAACTCCCTTGCAGACATCTTCCAGCGTCACCAATCTCGTCGCAAGTCCTTGCCTCTCTCGGGTTTCCAGCAACTGTTTCAGCAAGTTGCCATACTGGGACGGCGCTATGACCAGGTAAAGAGACTTTGCCTGATCCTTCTTATCCGCCCCCGCCGCAAGCGCGACAGATGCCGAGAACAACACCGCAATGGCCAGCGCCGCCGTCAGTTTCATGCGATGAGAAGCCACACGGAACTCCTTTCTGCGGAATTAATCGGAAAGCAAGGGCAGGTTTGAGACCCGCCCCTGCGCTATTCCGCAAGACGACATTATGATCTCAACCAAACACCGGAGGGCAAACCACATGATCTGAGATCACACGTTCTTCTTGAGCCACTTGCAACACTTCGCGTACCCGACGCCTTCGGCAGCCTCTGGGCCTTCGTATTCGGCACACCATACGCCCTTGTAGCCGGCCTCTTTGAGGCGCTTGATTGCGTATTTGAGATGGATTTCGCCGTCGCCCAGCGCCGCGCCCTTGTATTCCCTCAGGCTCCCTGTCCCATCCTTCATATGGGTATGGAGCGTGTAAGGCGCAACGATGTCGTAGTAATGATCAATCGTCTTCAAGTCGTGCCCGGCCCAGCGATAGTTCATCGTATCGAGATTGGCTCCGACACGCCTCGACCCGACTGTCGCGAACAGCGCAACCTGCAAGTCGCCGTCGTTGGTCACCAGACCATGGTTATCCACGGCAAAATAGACGTCCCGCTTCTCGCCGATGTCAACGCAACGCTTCAGGCATTCCGCCATCGTCATAACCAGTTGATCCTGCTTGACGTGCTCCTTCGGACGCCCCCCCTCTGTGCGGATACACTTGGTTTCCAGGATATTTGCAAGCTTGGCGATGCGGTCCATGCGCTTCACCTGAGTTTTGATCTCCTTCAGGTCGGTCACTACGAAATCATTGCCCGCCGACAGGGCAGACGCCTTGAGTTTACGCTTCTTGAGTTCCTTCAGAAGCGCCTCGGCCTCGGCTTCCGGCTTCGAGGTCTTATCGTTCCAGACGTCGCCGCCGGACACCTCGATATACTGGAATCCCGTCCTGACGCAATAATCCAGAAACTGCGTCATATCGAATCCCGGGAAGTTGTAATGAATAACGCCTATTTTCGCGCCGCTCATGACTCGTCTCCTTTCAAAGACCTGTTTGTCGCATCGTCACAGCAAGGGGTCATTTGCGCGGTTTGACCTGGCTGAGCAGTTCTCCGATGCCTGCCTTCAGCAGAATAACCGCTTCTTCTATGTCGTCCGTTATCGAAAAAATCGAGGTGTCTTCCGGATTGATGTAGCGTCGCGGTTTCATCTCCGCGTCAATCCAGGAAACCAGCCCCTTCCAGTAATCCTCACAGAAAAGGACTATCGGGAAGTTCCTGATCTTGCCCGTCTGCACAAGCGTAAGAGCTTCGAAAGTCTCATCCATCGTCCCGAAACCGCCGGGAAAGATAACAAAACCCAGCGAGTATTTCACGAAGATCATCTTGCGAACGAAGAAGTAATGGAAACTCATGCTGACGTCCTGGTAGGGATTCGGACGCTGTTCGTTCGGCAATTCAATGTTCAACCCCACGGAAAGCCCCCCAGCCTCCTTACACCCCAGATTTGCCGCCTCCATTAATCCCGGCCCGCCCCCGGTTATCACCGCAAAGCCCTCTTCCGCCAGCCTTCCGCCCAGCGTTCTTGCCTGCGCGTAAAACGGCGAATCGGGCTTGATCCGCGCCCCGCCGAAAACAGATATCGCCGGCCCCACGTTATTGAGCGATTCAAAACCCTCCACAAACTCGCCCATGATCCTGAACACCCGCCACGTGTCGCTGCCGGTAAAGTTCGGGTCCTGTTCCGCCGAGCTTAAAAGCTCGTAGTCGCCGCTAACTTTGCGTTTTCGCTGTGGACTCATTTCTCTCCCTGTTGGTCGCTCATCCCGCCATGCGGGTGGTCTTATCCTTATTTTTGTCGTGAACGGCGGGATCGTAAATCGGTAGTGTGAAGGAGAATCTGCTGCCCTTCCCCACCTCGCTTTCAGCCGTGATTTTCCCCCCGAAACGCTCGACTATCTCCCTTGTTATCGCCAGTCCCAGACCAGTTCCCTGCGCCCTGCCCTTCGCCGGCTCTCCCACCTGGACGAACCGGTCGAACACCACGCTCAACGCCTCAGCCGGTATCCCGTTTCCGGTGTCCTCGACGCTGACGACTATCATCCTGCCCTTGCCGTCATTTATTGCGCATGTCGTCGCCCGAACCGCGATCCGCCCGCCGGAAGGCGTGAACTTCGTCGCATTGGCTATCAGGTTGTTGGCCACCTGTATAAGCCGGTCCGGCTCGGCCCATGCCTTCGGCAGATCGCCGTCAATCTCAACTTCCAGCTTTATGCCGATCCTCTCTATCTCAAAGCTGAAAAGTCTGACGCTTTTCTCGATCGCATCATGAACGTCAACTGGAAGATACTGCCAGTCAACCTTGCCTGACGCGATTTTTGCAAGATCAAGCACGTCGTTGACCAGCCGCGTCAGGCGCTCAGTCTCGCTGTTGATGATCTCAAGGAAATCACGGCGGGTTTCCTGGCTCTCCTTTTCATAATGAAGCAGAATTTCGGAGAACGATCTTATGCTTGTCAGCGGGGTGCGCAGTTCGTGAGATACGCTTGTAAGAAACGCGTTTCTCATTGCGTCAAGAGCCTGTAATTTCCTGTTTTTCTCTTCAAGCTCCATGGTCATAAGGCTCAATTCCCTGTTCTTCTCTTCCAGCCCCCGCGTGCGCAATTTCACCTGGTCCTCAAGCCTCTCATTGCGGGAAATGATCTCATTGGCGAAAAGCGTCATTGTCAAGGTCCATATCATCGCGAACGAAAAAAGAAGCGCTTCATTCTCGGCGCCGAACGCCCAGAGCAGACAGGCCATACTGAAACACAACGCGAAGATCACGGAAACATAGAAGAAGCGCGTGATGAGAATGCTTCTTCCCTTTTCGCGTCTCCCGGCCTGTTTCCCGCTTCCGTCAGCCACGTCAGCAGTCTCTCCCGTCGCCATGCGTAATCAGTATTTGCCGAACTCCTTCACTGCCTCGACCATCGCCAGGACATTCTCCCACGGAACCTCAGGCTCAAGAACGTGCGTCGGGGCAATAACCAGCCCCCCGCCCTCCCCGACCGTCTGAATGGTCTTCTTCACAGCCTCCCGAACGTCCTTCGGCTTTCCCCAGGGCATAACGCTCTGCGTCCCGACACAACCCCAGAACGAAAGCTCGTCGCCGTATTTCTTCTTCAACGCCGCAGGATTCATACACTCCGGCTGAACCGGATTCAGGATTGTTACTCCCACCTCGATAAGATCGGGAATGATCTCCTCGATATTGCCGTCCGAGTGATACCAGACCGGTATGTCAGGATTGACCTTCCTTCCCGCCGCAATCTCTTTTGCCAGAAGCGGCTTCAGCCACTCCCTCCATGCCTTCGGACTCATCATCATCCCATGCTGCGTCCCAACGTCGTCTCCGCACGAGAGTATGTCCAGGCCGCCCTTCACTGCCTGCTCTGCGGCATATGCGTTGTCATCGGCAATTCGCTGCAGCAGTATCCGCGAAACATCGCCACCCGTGACGAATTCCTCCAGCATCTGCTCCATGCCGCGAATCTGCCACCCCGTCTCAAAAATGTGCCCGCAGAAATAATTCGCGGCGTAACCCGCCTTGTGAATGTTATCAACCCTCTCCTTGAATTTCGCCCAGCAGACGGGATGTCGGCGCTCGACTATCGGGTAATCCTCTGCAACCTTCGGGTCCATCACCTTCGCCAGAGGGCTGATCGTATGCGTAAAGTGGTAATAGGTTCCCGGAACACGCGCCACGCCATGCCCGTCCGCATGCTTTGCGATTTCAGGATCAGCGTAGTATTTCGTGTAATCCGGCCTTTCCCCCGGGGCCGCGTCAGGTCCCACGCCGCGCGCCTCAAAATCAAAGAATTTCAGCAGGTCGGCCGGCTCATTTTCGCCAATCCCGGCCCACTTGCGAAACTTCCCGACCATCGTCGGCGTCAGTCCGAATTCGTACGGGACATGATCGGGATTCTGACGCTTCACGGCTCTGAGGATATTCTCCCGGGGTTGCATCATTGATCTCCTGTCGCTTGTAGGGTAGACGCTCTACAGCCGCGCGCAATCCCTTCACAGTGATCAGCGCGTCGCGCTGTCATACCGTGATCCCGTGCGGGAGGGCGGTCCGCGCCCACACAACGGCAGTATAGCACACCCCTCTCTCCTTCGACCAGACAATGACGCGGATTACATGCCGGATTTGCCGAAAATATTCGATTCGTGAAGAATACGGCAAGTGACAAAACATGCCGGACGGATTCGGACTTCCGGCAATCTGTGAATGTATTTGCTTCCCTGGCGTAAGTGCGCGATGCGCATATCAACCCCTGTTTGGTCCTGGCATGACTTAAAAAAACCTTTCAGAGTTCAACGCCATTTGCTTAGAAAATTAACCAGTTTTCCCCATCCAATCTGTCAGGAGAATCCACATGACCCCGTTCTGGAGAAACCTGATTGCACAGAATTTCAGGCCCTTCTGCCTGCCGGCTGCGTCTGTGTTTCAATCGAAAGTGAAAAAACGCTTGCAATTGCGCAAAACGGCATGTATCTTTCTGCCGGTCGTAGTCCCTTAGCTCAGCCGGCAGAGCAACTGATTCTTAATCAGTGGGTCCGGGGTTCGAATCCCCGAGGGACTACCATCCGTCTCAGAACGCGGTGGCCGAGCCGCCCGGCGCAACCGGAAACGAATGCGAGGGTGGCGGAATTTGGCAGACGCGCCAGACTTAGGATCTGGTACCTTCGGGTATGGGGGTTCGAGTCCCCCCCCTCGCACCACGTTCCTGATGAGGAAGTTCAAGGAAGAGAAACAACAGCAGTTGGAAGAGCGGGTGTAGCTCAGTGGTAGAGCACTACCTTGCCAAGGTAGCTGTCGTGGGTTCGAGTCCCATCACCCGCTCCATTTTTTTTTACCGAAATTGCAGGACAAGTCCAAAGAGATGCCAGAATTACGCGAGGCAGGCCCGCTGCAGAAAGTAGTAGTAATTGATCTGCCCGGACAGAAAGTCCGTGAGCAGTATGAAACCATGTTCAAAGACCTGGCCGGCGCGCCGGGCGTCAATCCAGACGAAATCCCGGAATCCGAAAAGGAACAGATTCGCAAGGACGTCCGCGACAAGCTGATCCGCCAGATGTTTCAGGACGCCGTCAAGGAATCAAAGCTGAAGATCCTCGGAAACCCCGGTTACCCCAAGCCTGACGGTTCAGAGATTGACGACGCGGCTGTCGCGAAGGTCGAGATTCCTTTCAATGTGTGGGAATGCCAACTGACCGAGCTTGGCTCATGCCGACGCAACGCTCACATCAAAACGCCTGTCGCTGAACTGGACGCGAGATACAAGACCAAGATTAACGAGCTGTGCGACGGTCTGGAACTGCCCGGTTTCCGGCGCGGCAAAGCCCCGAAAGGTCTAATTGAAAAGCGCATGGGCAAGCTTTGCCGTCGCGACGTGAAGGCCGGCATAATCAGCGACCTGTTCCAGGAACTGCACGACGAAGGAGGATTCCGACTGGTCGGGATGCCGGAGTATCCCGACGTTGACAAGATGCCGGAGGAAGTCGAAAACATTTTCGAATTCGACGTCGTCTTTGACATATGGCCTGAGGTTGAGCCTCCTCCATATAAAGGTTTAAAAATAAGCCGTCCATCAGGGGAATTCACCCCCGAAAAACTGGACGAACAGCTACACGATTACCTTGAGCGCATGACCCCGACTGAGGAAGCCCCGGCCGATTCAACCGCTGAGGGAGACGATTACCTGAATTGCGCCTACGTCCTGACAATTGACGGCGCAGAAGTCCGTAGAAAAGATTCTGATGCCTATGCCTTCATGGGCATCAACGGGCTTGACGGCATAAACATTGCCGGCCTTAAAGAAGCGCTTCTGGGGGCGAAGATCGGCGATACGCGCGAGGTGGAAACCGACTTCCCCGAAACTGAGCCGGACAAGGCGCTTGCCGGCAAACATGGGAAGTTCGCCATCAAAGTTAATTCCATTAAACGCCGTCCAAAGCGCGAACTGAACGACGAAACCGCGAAATTCTTTGGATACGACAATCTGACGGCCATGCGGGCCGACTTCAAGGAAAGATTCCAGCGCGGACTGGAAAACCAGATTCAGCAGACCGTTCGCCGTCAGGCGGAGGATGCGCTCCTGGCTAGCGCGCAGTTTGACCTGCCTGAGTCACTTGTCGAACTTCAGACACAGCGCAACGTGCAGAGGACGATGAGCCAGTTGATGCGAAATGGGATGCCCATCGAGCAGATTCAGACCCGCGCCGAGTCCATTGCTGGCGTTTCACGCGAGGAAGCCGTCCGCAGCTTCCGCCTTTCTGCCATACTTGAGAAGATCGCCGACGCAGAGAAGATTTTCGTGACCGAAAACCAGATAAGCGCCACGATTGAGAACCTTGCCCGGGCGCAGTCCGTCGCTCCGCAGGCCCTCTGGAGACATATGGAAAGGGAGGAACTGCTTTCAGCCCTGCGACGCGACCTGAGGGAGCAGGCAGTGGTTGACTTCCTGATCGAGAAGGCCGAGATAGAAAACATTGATGTAAACGCCGAGCCGACAGGGGAAAAGGCCGAAGGCTAGCCCGTTCACCTTTCGGCGGAATCCGGTCGTCGGAAAGCTGTTTCTATCGCGTCGCAACAAGGAGTTATTCTGGTGGATAAGACGGCAAATGATTTCCTGGAATTCACCCGCGAGATGGAACCGCCGCGACCAGTTCCGGACTTCTTCAACTACTTCATTCCCATGGTGGTTGAGAAAACCGGCCACGGCGAGCGCGTAAGCGACATATTTTCCCGCCTGCTCAAGGAGCGGATCGTGTTCATGGGCTGGCCGCTTGATGATATGGCGGCCAACGTCGTGATCGCGCAGATGCTCTTCCTTCAGTTTGAAAACAAGAATCAGGACGTTCGCTTCTACATCAACTCAAGCGGCGGAAACATCACGAGCGGACTGGCCGTCTATGACACGATGCAGTTGATACAATGCCCCGTTTCAACCACGGTGGTCGGCAGGGCGTTCAGCATGGCTGCCGTGTTGCTGGCGGCCGGCGCCAAGGGGAAACGTTACGGACTGCCTCATTCCAGAATCATGATTCACCAGCCTTGGGGCGGTTTGCAGGGTACGGCGCTGGACATCGGCATCCACGCCGAGGAACTGGTGCTGATGAAGAAATGGATAAACGAGCTTCTGGTCAAGCATACAGGCCAGCCCACTGAGCGCATCGAGGAGGATGCGGACAGGTACTTCTACATGTCCAGCAAGAGCGCGAAGGAGTATGGCTTGATTGACGATATCCTGACCGGGCCGGAAAAGTAACGCGGAACGAGGTTAACAGGAATGGGAAAACAGGCGCGCAACAGCGGCGGGGGCGGCAAGGCACCTGCGGCGTGTTCATTCTGTGGCAAAAGCTACCTTGAAGCCAAAGGCCTGATCCAGGGTTCGGCAAACGTCTATATCTGCCACGAATGTGTCGAACTCTGCCATTCTCTCCTCATGCAGGACAAGACCCCGCGCAAGAGCGAGGCGCGACGACATCGCGTGCCCTCTCCCGCGGAAATCAAGGGGAAGCTGGACGAATACGTCATCGGCCAGGACTGGGCCAAGAAAGTCCTCTCCGTCGCCGTCCATAATCATTATAAGCGGCTCAATTCCGACCTGGCTGACGACGTCGAGCTTGAAAAGAGCAATATTCTCCTCATGGGGCCGACCGGTTGCGGGAAGACGCTTACCGCCCGCGTGCTGGCGCGGATACTGGATGTCCCATTTGCAATTGCCGACGCGACGACCCTCACCGAGGCCGGTTACGTCGGCGAAGACGTCGAGAACGTCCTCTTGAAACTGTTGCAGAACGCAGACTTTGACGTAAAGAAGGCCGAGCAGGGCATCATCTACATTGACGAAATTGACAAGATCGGCAAAACGTCCCAGAACGTATCAATAACACGCGACGTTTCCGGCGAGGGCGTCCAGCAGGCCCTGCTGAAAATGCTCGAGGGAACGATAGCGAACGTTCCCCCGCAAGGCGGACGCAAGCACCCCGAACAACGCTACATCCAGATTGACACAACGCACATCCTTTTTATATGCGGCGGCACGTTCACCGGCATTGACACGATCACAGCCCGCCGCGTCGGGCGGAAGACCATCGGTTTCGGCTCTTCAGCGGATGACATTGATTATGAGGACAAGCGGCGACTTCTGAAGCTTGTCGAGGTGGACGACTTAGTTCAGTTCGGGATGATCCCGGAATTTGTCGGTCGTCTCCCCGTCATAGCGCCGCTTGACCCGCTTGAGGAATCGGACCTCGTCCGTATCCTGACGCAACCCAAGAACGCGCTCATCAGACAGTACCAGAAATTCTTCGAGATGGAAGGCGCGAAGCTGGAATTCGAGGATGCCGCTCTGAATGAAATCGCGCGTCTTGCACTGAAGCGGGGCACTGGGGCGCGGGGGCTGCGTTCGATATTGGAGCGTCTGATGCTTGACGCGATGTACCACCTCCCGGAGCAACCGCCGGAGCACAAGCACCGCGTATCAATCGAGGATGTCCGCAACGTCCAGACCGCAATCGAAGCCAGCATGCGCAAAAGCGCGTGAAATATCTGAAACTGCCGCTTTTTACACCGCTCCGGATGGATGTTTTCCCGCTGATTCGGACGCCGCGAAAAACGCTGAAAAAGTTACCCCAAACTATGATTGACTTGCCTGCTTCCCGCTCTCTATAATTGCGCGGTTATGCCGTAGGCAAGACCGTCCTGATACTTGGAGGTACTTACAGGAATGGCATCCGAGGTCGAGCAGCGCATTCGCGATACAGCCAGGAAGATCCTTGAGTCCGGCGAGGCGGGCGTCGTGGTCGGTTACGGCGCGGGTTCAACGCCTGACAAGGTCATGCCGGTTTTCATAACCAACCCCGCCGACGTTGAGAAACTGGTGTGGAACGACCGGTGCTACAACAACCTTTCCCTCTACCTGACCAAGCCCCTTGTGCGAAAGTTCGGCAAGGTCGCCATGATAGGCAAGGGTTGCGACATACGGGCGGCGATCGTGCTCTGGCAGGAATCCCAGTTCCCCCGCGAGAAAACGATCGTCATCGGCGTGGATTGCGGCGGCGTCGCGCCCATCGCGGGCAAACCGGACGATTTCCGCGCCAAGTGCGCGACATGCGATGTGAAACGCCCCCCCGTGTGCGATCACCTCGTTGAAAACCCCGCCGTGGATGTCAAACCCGCGACGACGGCGGAAGCGAAGGACGATGGACTCGACTCCAAGTCTCCGGCGGAAAAGCGGGCGTACTGGTTCAACCAGTTCTCCCGTTGCATAAAGTGTTACGCCTGCCGCGGGGTTTGCCCGCTCTGCTATTGCGATCGGTGCATCGTCGAGAAAAACCGCCCGCAATGGATACTCACCTCCCCGCACGACCTGGGCAACTTCGAGTGGAACCTGGTCAGGGCGTTCCATCTGGCCGGGCGTTGCGTGCAATGCGGAGAATGCACCCGGGTCTGCCCGTCCGATATTCCGCTGGCCGCCCTCAACCGCAAACTCGCCGGCGTGGTCCGCGAAAGTTTCGACTACGAAGCCGGAAGAAGCCATGAGACCGAGCCTTCCTTCCTTTCCTTCAAGGAAGACGACGCGGAAGAATTCATTCGCTGAGCCTCAGCCTGCCAATGGAGTGGAAACTCGTGGAGATGAAAAGCATAAGCGGCGAGTCCCTTAAGAAACTGCTTGACGCCGAGATAAAGTCTGGCGTGAAGGTCTTCGCGCCGGTCCGGGAGGGACAACTGGTCAATCACAGGCCAGTCCAGTCTTCCGGAGAAATCTGCTGGGATTTCAAGAACACAAGGCTGTCCCCAAAGCACGCGGTTTTCCCCCGCTCGGAAACAATTATCAAAGGCGCGAGAACAGACGGCGGAGTCCAAATTGAAGACGCGGAACCCGACGCCGGCCCGGCAATCCTCTTCGCCGCAAGACCATGCGACGCAAGCTCCCTTACTGCGCTGGATGCGCTGTTCAACTGGGATTACACGGATAAATTCTATCAGGCCCGCCGCGACGCGCTATGCGTGATCGGAATGGCCTGCGTTGACCCGGCGGAACAGTGCTTCTGCGCGGCTGTCGGCGGATCGCCTCTCTCCGAGAAAGGCAGCGACGTCCTCCTCATCCCCGTCAAGAGCAGCGGCTATGCGGCCAAAGCATGCACGGACAAGGGCGCGAAGCTCATGGAAAAGCACGCGGCGATGTTCGGCCCCGCCCCCGCCGACATACCCTCCGCCGAGGAAATCGCCGGAAAGCAGCTGCGAAAGAAAGACCTTACGAACGCAAAGGCGAAATTGGACGCCAGGTTCGACGATCCAATCTGGGAAGCAGTCGCCCGCAAGTGCGTCGGCTGCGGATGCTGCGCCTTCATCTGCCCGTCCTGCCATTGCTTTGACATTGTTGACGAACCCATCCCGGTCGAACGCTTCGAACGGAAAAAGAACTGGGATTCATGCTGCTTCGGAACCTACACGCTCCACGCATCCGGGCATAATCCGCGCCCCAGCCAGGAACGCAGATACCGCAACCGCGTCATGCACAAGTTCAGCTACTTCCCCGAGCGTTTCGGCATCCTGAAATGCAGCGGCTGTGGCAGGTGCGGCGCGCAGTGCCCCGTGAACCTTGATATCTACGACGTTGTCGCGGAAATTGTCGAAAGCTGAATGCGGAGATAACCGTGTTGCCCGTAATGGCTTTGAGCGCAAGCGCGTCGGTGGTCGTGTTCGCGACCGTGGTCATGGTCATTCTCGGCCTGCTTTTCGCGGTCGGGCTGGCTCTTGCAAGCGAGAAATTGCGCGTCGAGCGCGATGCCCGGATTGATCGCATCCTGGGATCGCTGCCGGGCGTGAATTGCGCCGCGTGCGGATTCCAGGGCTGCGAAGCATACGCGGAAGCCGTCGTCATCGCCGGGGCCGTCACGAACGGCTGCGTTCCCGGCGGCGCGGACGCGGCAAAACTTGTCGCGGAAATAATGGGCGTCGAGTTCGTCGAAACTGAGAAAATGCGCGCCGTCGTCCTCTGTCAGGGCGGCAAGGCCGAATGCAAGGAACGTTTCCAATACGACGGCGAACCCGATTGCCGCGCCGCGGCAGGAATCATGGGCGGCCCGAAAAGCTGCGCATACGGCTGCCTCGGTTTCGGAACCTGCGCCGCCGTCTGTCCGTTCGGAGCAATTCGGATGGGCGAAGACGGACTGCCGGACATTGATCCGGACCGATGCACGGCATGCGGGGTCTGCGTCAAGACCTGCCCGCGCGAGATCATCAAGCTGCTGCCCGCCCGCGTCCACGTCTGGGTCGCCTGCAGAAATCCGGATAAGGGACAAGCCGTCAAGAGCATCTGCTCAAAGGGTTGCATAGCATGCCGGCTTTGCGTGAAGGCGGACCAGAAAAACGCGATAACGATGGACGGCAACCTGCCGTCCCTGAACTATGACGCCGGGAGCGACTTCCTGGCCGCCGCTGAGAAGTGCCCGCAGGGCTGCTTCTTCAACGAGGATACCGGATGTAAGGTTGACGAGGCCACGCAGAACGTCGCCGAAGGCCTCGGAGCCATTCCATAGCAACTGCCAACGCCGACGGAGAGAGACGAATGGAAATTCTGGCGCTGAACCCCCCCGGTTCGGAAAAGGACATCGAGGCGATAAACGCCCGCCTCGAAACGCTTGATCCGGACGCCGCCAAGTCAGTGGAAACCTGCTACCAGTGCGGCAAGTGCACGGCCGGCTGCCCAGCCGCCGACCAGATGGAGTTTCCGCCGAACCAGATCATCAGGCTGGTACAGATCGGCCAGGTCAACGTCGCACTCAAGAGCGTCGGCATCTGGCGCTGCGTATCCTGTGAGACGTGTTCGACGCGCTGCCCGCAGAAGGTCAACATCGCAGGCGTGATGAACACCCTGCGCCTGATGGCCCGCGAGCGCGGCATCCAGCCCGCCGACCGGGAAGCCGACATGTTCCATCAGGCGTTCCTCCAGAACGTGCGCATGTTCGGCAGGCTCTTCGAGCCGATGCTGGTCGGCATTTATAACATGCGCAGCATGCACCTTTTCCATGACGCGGACAAAGGCCCCCTGCTCCTTTCCAAGGGCAAGCTCCCCCTGTTCCCGACAAGTTCAGACTCGGCCAGGGTCCGCAGACTGTTCAAGAAAGCGCTGGAGTCCAAATGACATACGCGTATTACCCCGGATGTTCCCTGGAAGGCACAGCCGGCGACTACAACGAATCCACACAGGCCGTATGCCGGGCGCTTGGAGTCCCTCTCAAAGAAGTCCCGGATTGGGTTTGCTGCGGGACCACCCCGGCGCATGAGACAAATCAGTTGCTGGTTACCAGTCTCGGCGTCAAGAACCTGGCATCCGCCCGCTCCGTGTCGGACAAGGTAGTCGTCCCCTGCGCAGCCTGCTACAACAGGCTCAAAAGCGCCAACTACGAGATTTCGCACGACAAGGCGCTCAAGGCTAAAGCGCTGAACGCGGCGGAAGTCAGCTACGACGGAGACGCGCAGGTCCTGCACGTCATCGAGTTGCTGGTGCGCGAGATCGGTCTGGAAAAGCTGAAAGCCGCCGTCAAGAAACCGCTGAAGGGCCTTGCCGTAGCCTCCTATTACGGCTGCCTTCTTGTGCGCCCAGAGCGAATCATGAAATTCGACGACGCCGAGGACCCGCAGACGATGGATCAGGTGGTAGCGGCAGTGGGAGGCGACGTCGTTGACTGGCCGGGCAAGGTGGACTGCTGCGGCGCGTCGGCGGCGATACCACATACGGAAACGGTGCTCAAACAGGTCAACCAAATTCTGACCGACGCGAAGGCGTGCGGGGCGGACGTTGTCGCCGTCGCCTGCCCGCTCTGCCAGAACAACCTGGACCTGCGCCAACTGGACATAAGGAAAAAGATCGGGAAGGACCACAATATCCCGATTCTTTACATCACTCAACTTGTCGGCCTCGCCCTGGGTTTGAGCGCCTCGGAACTGGCCCTGCAGAAACTGGTTGTTGACGCAACCCCTGTTCTGAAGGCCAAGGGCGTTCTCTAGGACACATTCGACGACACTGATCAGGCTGGTGGAAACCAATGGCAAGAATCGGAGTTTTCGTCTGTCACTGCGGTGAGAACATCGCTCGCACGGTGAATTGCGCAAAGGTAGCCGAAGAAGCCGCGAAGATGCCGGGCGTCGTCTACGCGCTTGATTACAAGTACATGTGTTCCGACCCCGGGCAGGAGATCATCCTCAAAGCCATCAAGGAACACAGGCTCACCTCGGTCGTCGTCGCCGCGTGCAGCCCTCACATGCACGAAAAGACCTTCCGCGGAACCGCTTCGCGCGGGGGGTTGAATCCCTACATGTGCGAGCAGGCCAACATCCGCGAGCACTGCTCATGGGTTCATGAAAGCATCCCTGAAGGCACGGACAAGGCGATTGATATCGTCCGCACCCTCGTCGCCAAGGTCATGCGCGACCAGCCGCTGGACGTCATCAAGGTCCCCGTCACGAAGCGCTGCATGGTGATCGGCGGCGGCATTGCCGGCATACAGGCCGCGCTGGACGTCGCAGCCGCCGGTTATGAGGTCGTCCTGGTGGAGCGCCAGGCCAGCATTGGCGGACACATGTCCCAGCTTTCCGAGACATTCCCGACGCTGGACTGCTCCCAGTGCATTCTGACGCCGCGCATGGTCGAGGTGGCTCAGCACCCGAAGATCAAGCTATATACGTTCTCAGAGGTCGAAGCCGTCAGCGGCTATGTCGGCAACTTCAAGGTAAAAATCCGCCGTAAGGCGCGTTACGTCAAGGAAGAAGTCTGCATACGCTGCGGTCTTTGCACACAAAAGTGCCCGGCCAAGAAGATACCCAACGAGTTCAATTGCGGTCTGGACAACCGCACGGCCATACACGTTCCCTTTCCACAGGCGGTGCCGAACATCCCCCGCATTGACCGCGAAAACTGCACGTGGTTCCAGAAGGGCAAATGCGGCGTCTGCAAGAAGATATGCCCCGTCAACGCGGTTGACTACGAGATGGAGGACAAGATCGTCGAGGAAGACATCGGCGCCATCGTCGTGGCTACTGGTTACGAGCTTTACGACATCGCCGGAAACGATCCGAACGGTCTCTATTCCGGTTACGGCGAATACGGCAAGGGCAAATATGCCGACGTCATTGACGGCCTCCAGTTCGAACGTCTGGCCTCCGCCAGCGGACCGACCGGCGGGGAAATCCGCCGTCCGTCCGACGGCAAGGAGCCGAAGACCATCGCCTTCCTGGCATGCATCGGATCACGCGATAATCAGAAGGGCATATCATTCTGCTCGAACATCTGCTGCATGTACCTCGCCAAGCACGCCATGCTCTACGAGCACAAGGTTCACGGCGGCAAGGGCTACATCTTCTACATGGATATCCGCAGCGGCGGCAAGAGCTACGACGAGTTCGTGCGCCGCGCCGTTGAAGAAGATCATGTCTGCTACGTGCGCGGGCGCGTGTCAAAGGTCTACAAGCGCGGGGACAAGATCGTCCTGCGCGGAACCGATACCTTGCTGGGCCGCCCCATCGAGCTTGAGGCCGATATGGTCGTCCTGGCCACCGCCGTCACGCCGTCCCCCGGCGTGGAAAAGCTGGCGCAGATGCTGGGCATACCATACGACAAATACAAGTTCCTAAGCGAGGCGCACCCCAAACTCCGCCCGGTTGAAACCGTCACTGCCGGCATATACTTGGCCGGTTGCTGCCAGGGGCCGAAGGATATCCCGCTGACGGTCGCTCAGGCCAGCGGCGCGGCCTCCAAGGTCCTCGCCCTTCTGTCCAGAAGCGAACTGGAGCGCGAGCCGACCGTGGCCAAGGTTGATGAAACCACCTGCGTGGCCTGCTGGTGCTGCTACGAGGTCTGCCCCTACAACGCGATCGAGAAAAAGGAAATCCGCGACCGCAAGGGCAATCTCATAAAGATGGTGGCAAACGTCAACAGGGGCTTGTGCCAGGGCTGCGGGCTATGCGCAGCAACCTGCCGCAGCGGCAGCATTGATCTGGCCGGCTTCAACGACGAGCAGTTGATGGCCGAGATAGAAGCCCTCGCCCAAGTGCGATAAACGCCTGCTAAGAGAGCCTTGCGGTCATGCTGGAAACGCAACCCGACAGGCTCGAAACGCCGTTTGGCGCGCTCTACAAGCCGCAATCCGCCGGTATTCTGGTTGTCAGTGTTCTTGCGTCCTTCGGCGGTTCAATCCTGCTGGGAACGGTGGTCTGTTTGTCAATCGGCGGGCTTTCCGAAAATGCTCGAATTGCCCACCACGTTCCATACCCTCTGATATTCATTCTCGGGTACAGCCTCTGGGCCGCGCGTCTGAAAGCGCTGGCCTTCGAATTCGTCGGACGGGGCATACTTATCGCATTATTCCGGATTGTTTTGCTGAGGAAGAAGCCGGCGGGGATTGAAGATGTCATCCCTGATAGGGAAAAACTGACCGAGATGGCCGTCCGCGCGCAAAAAGCCTCCTCATCCTTCATTATCGTATCTTTTCCCATTGGGCTGTTTGCGATAATCTTGTCCGCATTCTGCAAGGCAGAATCGTCATTGGCGTTTAGAACCGTTCTCCTTTCCGGCTCCTGCCTGGCATGGGGCGCGATTCTGTTCCGCCTTGGCAGAAAAGGTTATCTGCCTTTTGCCGAGGATGGCGCATAACCTGCTTTTCATGTCGGACAACCCGCCGTCCACCCGGCATCGAGACCCCGGATTCGCAAGTGATCATGGAAACATCCGCCGACCTGCTCCCCTTCCCCAAGCCGGGCTTCGCTCAACGCGCCTTCAGCGGCCTGTTTGATCTACTGTATCCCCCCCACTGCTTCCACTGCGCCCAACCACTTCCGGACGGCCCCAATAAATATCTCTGTGACCGATGCTTCAAAACCGTGCGCATTCTGAAGGGAGAGTCCTGCCCCCGCTGTGCTCATCCCGGCAAGTCCCCTACCGGCGAGGATTGTCAGTTCTGTCGCACAAGAACACTGAGATTCGACGCGGCGGTGGCCGCTGTCGAATTCGGCGACGCATCCCGCGCAATAATCCACGCCCTCAAATATCATGGCAACATGCCTGCCGCCAGGCTGCTTGGCGGTTGGCTTGCCGCGGCATTGAACGACCACCCGATGCGCGACTCGAACCTTATTATTCCTGTCCCCCTCCATCGCAGCCGGCTCGCTCATCGAGGTTTCAATCAGGCGCTTTTGATCGCCGGAACGCTCTCCGCCACCGTCAACAAACCCCTGCATGACGGCAATCTGCGCCGCATCAGGCATACGGAAACTCAGACCCGCATGAGCGTTGCAAAGCGGGAGGAGAACGTCAAAGGGGCCTTCTCCCTGAGAAAACCGGTCTTGGTCGCAGGCAGGAGCATAATACTAGTTGATGACGTGATGACGACTGGGGCTACCATGTCCGAATGCGCCAGAATTCTCAAAGCGGCAGGCGCGAGAAGCGTGCTGGCAGTCGTCGCGGCAAGGGCCTGATCGCCATTGCCCCATATTCCCCTCTCACACTGAATAAAGGCTGAAACAATTCCGTTTTATTCTTGCTTCATTCCTACATTTATGTATGATTCTATTTTGAATGGACCTTTTGCGGTCTGTTTTGCAATTCAGTCTACACCTGGCAAAGGCAATAACAAATGGAAGCAGGGACGCGCTCAGACGCGGCGGCTCCGCGACCGCCCGATCATCCGGAAGTACGACGCGAGGTGCAGGAGCTTGCCCTCCTTTTCGAAGTCAGCCGCACGCTGGCCCGAAGCATGGACCTGCGTGAGGTTGTCGGTCCTCTCCTCGAGGCGATGGCCAAGAACATGGGCATGCTTCGCGGAACGCTTGCCCTTCTTAACAGGCGCACTGGTGAAATATCAATTGATGCCGCATATGGCCTGTCCCAGAGTCAGCAGATACGCGGGAAATACAAGCTTGGCGAAGGCGTGACCGGCAAGGTCGTGGAAACCGGCAAGCCCGTAGTCGTTCCGCGTATCTCCGAGGAACCGCAATTTCTGAATCGCACAGGGGCGCGCAGCGGGCTTCATAAAAAAGATATTTCGTTCATCTGCGTGCCCATCAAGCTCGGCAATGAAGTCATTGGAGCGATCAGCGCTGACCGCCTCTTTACCGAGGATGTCTCTCTTGCCGAAGACGTCAGGCTTCTGTCCATAATCAGTTCCATGATAGCTCAGGCCGTTCGAATTCGCCAATCGGCGCAGGAAGAGCGCGATCGCCTGATGCAGGAAAACATACGCCTTCAGGAGGAATTGAAGGATCGTTTTCGTCCCGCCAATATCATCGGGCGCTCCAACGCAATGCAGGAGGTGTACGACCTTATCGGGAAGGTTTCAAAAAGCGACGCGACGGTGCTGATAAGGGGCGAAAGCGGCTGCGGAAAAGAACTCGTCGCGCACGCAATTCATTACAATAGTCTGCGCTCGACAAAACCGTTTGTGAAAGTCAGTTGCGCCGCCCTGCCGGAGTCAATCCTTGAAAGCGAACTTTTCGGACATGAAAAAGGCGCCTTCACGGGCGCGCATCAGCAGCGCAAAGGCCGATTCGAACTGGCGCACGGGGGAACTATTTTTCTCGATGAGATAGGCGACCTTGCCCCGGCAATACAGATAAAACTCCTTCGAGTCCTGCAGGAGCGCGAATTCGAGCGGGTCGGCGGCACACAGACAATTAAAGTTGACGTGCGAATCATAGCAGCGACAAACAGGAAACTCGAAGATCTGATTATGGATGAAACCTTCAGACAGGACCTGTATTATCGGCTCAACGTCTTCCCGATTCATATACCGCCGTTGCGGGAAAGGCGAACGGACATCCTGCTCCTCGCTGACTTCTTTGTTGAGAAATACAGCATGGCAAACAATAAGAGCATAAAACGCATATCAACCCCGGCGATTGACATGATGATGGCCTACCACTGGCCGGGCAACGTGCGCGAGCTTGAAAACTGCATAGAACGGGCGGTGTTACTCACCAGCGATGATGTCATCCATGGTCATCACCTGCCCCCGACGTTGCAAACCGCCGAAGCCACCGACACAATCCCGACCGGCGACCTGAAGGCACAGATTGACAACCTCGAAAGAGAAATGATTATAGAGGCGCTTAAGAATTCCCGCGGCAACAGGGCAAAAGCAGCCAAGGCGCTAGGGATGACAGAACGCGTTATGGGCCTCAGGGCGCAAAAACATGGGATTGATTCCCGGAGGTACAGAACTAACTAAAATGTAGGAGTTGATACCTGTTCATACGATTATGTATGTTTATTGAACTTGGCGATGATTTCGCATGTGATGACATTATTGCTATAACATATTCAATGTAAATGGCTTATGACTGTTAATGCTCTCACGCTTTCCTGATGGCATAATCCTTGCGTTATTCCAACGCGTCTCTGGTGCGTTCACGTTTGCGAGCCTGAATCAACAGGTTCGGGAATTCTCTCGCAGACCGGCGCACATTTTCAACTTCCCGGATGGAAAGGATAAGTGGTAGTGATGAGATCGGAATCTTGCATCTTGAAGGGTATCCTGGCTGCCTTTGCTTTGCTGGCATTGATAACAGGCGGTGTTCGGCCCGCCTGTGCACAGGACTCTAGCGCAGAGAAAGAGACGGCGACCGAGACGAAGCCGCAGCAGCCTCAGTCGCCGGAAAAGGCTGTTGAAGAAGAATCCGAAGAAGCGGAAGGCGATTTTAGCATCGGCTTTCAGACGGTCTACAACTCGAAATACGTCTGGCGGGGTCTCAACACCGTTGACGATTCGGTTCATCAGCCGTCCGCCTACGTTTCCCACGGCAACTTCACCATCAGCGTCTGGGGCAACCAGGACCTGACTAATGTGAACGACAACAGGCACGACTTCACGGAGATTGACTACACGCTCGACTACTCGTTCCAGTGGAAATGCCTGAAAGCGTCGGTCGGAAGCATAATCTATCAGTTCCCGGACATAGCGCCGGGGACGACGGAACTCTACGGCGGCGTTGGGCTTGACTGCATACTCTCGCCTAAGGTGACGATCTATCAGGACGTCGCCGCCGTCGAGGGGCAGTACGCAACGTTCTCCATCGGACACACCTTCGAGGATGTGCTGAAGCCGACGGATTCGATCGGGGTCTCGGTTGACTGCTCAGCCGCAATCAGTTTCGGAAGCGACCGCTACAACAAATTCTACTACGGCAGCGAGCACTACGCGGTGACCGACCTGCTCCTATACCTGGGTGTCCCCGTGAGCATCGGCGATTACGTGACGCTCACCCCGTTCATGAACTTCTCAAGCATCATTGATCATGCCCTGCGCGGAGACCGGAAGAAGAACGACAACATTTTCGGCGGCGTGGCGCTGGGCGTTGAATTCTAAAGGATAACACCACTGACGCGTCTTCTGTTTGAGAAAGGAATCGGTGAAGAATGAAAAGGTTGAGAATCACAATGCTCCTTTCGGCAATTCTGCTGCCGGCCGGAGTCTTGATGGCAGGCGAGGGCGATGCGGCGTCTCCGACGCTTGGGATTGACACCCTCTGGGTTCTTCTGGCTGCTTTCCTTGTGTTCTTCATGCAGGCCGGCTTCGGAATGGTCGAGGCCGGGCTGACCAGGGCCAAGAACGCATGCAACATCCTGACCAAGAACACTCTGGACTACTGCGTCGCCTGCCTGATGTTCTTCCTGTGCGGCTACGCAATCATGTTCGGCAACGGAAACGGATTCATCGGCTGGACTGGTTTCGGCATGAACTCCGCCGAGAATCCCTCGAAGGTCCCCCTGCTGGCCTTCTGGCTCTTTCAGGCCGCATTCTGCGGCGCGGCGGCCACGATTGTCGCCGGGGCGATGGCCGAGCGTATGAAGTTCGCGGCATACCTGACCTACACGGTGGTTATCAGCGCCGTTGTATACCCCATCGTAGGTCACTGGATATGGTCCTCCGGCGGATGGCTGGCGAAGATGGGCTTCGGCGACTTTGCCGGCTCAACCGTCGTCCACTCGGTCGGCGGATGGATTTCCTTCGTCGGCACAGCCATCCTCGGCCCGCGAATCGGCAAGTATGGCGAGGACGGCAAGCCCAGGCCCATGCCGGGTCACTCCATACCGCTGGCCTCGCTTGGGGTCTTCCTGCTGTGGTTCGGGTGGTTCGGATTCAATCCCGGATCAACCCTTGCCATCGGAGACGGCGCGGCAATCTCTCTAATCGCTGTGAACACTAATCTGGCCGCTTGCGCCGGAGCGATTTCCGCCATGCTTGTCGTCTGGAAATTCTATGGCAAACCAGACCTTTCGATGACCATGAACGGCTGCCTTGCCGGACTGGTGGCGATCACTGCCCCTTGCGCGTTCGTCTCCCCCGCCGCATCAATCGTCATTGGCCTGATTGCAGGCTGCATAGTGGTTTTCGGCGTCGCCCTGCTTGACAAAATCAAGGTTGATGATCCGGTGGGCGCGGTCCCCGTGCATGGCATGAATGGCGTATTCGGGACATTGGCGGTTGGTATCTGGGGGCAAAAGTCTCTCGGCCTTGCGCGTGACGGTCTGCTCCACGGCGGGGGGCTTGCGCAGTTGGGCGTTCAGGCCCTCGGAAACATAAGCGTCTGCCTGTTCGCAATGGCGCTGATGGCAGTCGTCTTCCTGGCGATCAAGGGAACATTCGGCTTGCGCGTCTCCCGCGAGGAGGAACTGCGCGGCCTCGACATCGGCGAGCATGGCATGGAAGCATACGCCGGTTTCCAGATCTTCACAACTCAGTAAGAAAGGTCAATTCCAATGAAACTCATCATCGCATACATACAGCCCGAAAAGTTAGGCGACGTAAAGCGCGAGCTTTACAAGGCCGAGGTCTTCAAGATGTCCGTTACCAACGCACTGGGCTGCGGACAGCAACGCGGTTACACAGAATCCTACCGGGGCGTCGAAATGGAGGTCAACCTGCTGAAGAAACTCCGGCTTGAGATCGCCGTCAACGAAGGATTTGTAAAGCCCACGCTTGACGCGATCATCAAGGGCGCTCAGAGCAGCAAGATAGGCGACGGAAAGATCTTCATCCTGGACCTGGTCGAATGTGTGCGGATCAGGACTGGGGAGACAGGCGGCGATGCGATCGGATGACACCCCGGAACATACACGATCGTAGGTTTTGCCGGTGTGAGTCATACCAAACGGTATTAGCCTCACACCGGCAATGTCGGGGCTACATGCGCTGTAACACCATTATAACATTGGTGTTAGGACAATCTGTAAACGATTGGCACAGCCGTTGCTAATAGATAATCGTGTGCGTAACGTCCGTTCATGTGGACAACGCAAAGAAAGAAAGGGCCGTTGCGGCCCGCCCAGCAAACCCCACACACAGGAGAGAAGTAAGATGGCTACCAAGGACGCAGTGCTCAAGGCGGCAAAGGAAAACAACGTCAAATTTGTTCGTCTGTGGTTCACAGACGTTCTGGGAATGCTTAAGAGCTTCGCGATCCCCGTCAGCGAACTTGAAGGCGCCCTTGACGAAGGAATGGGATTCGACGGATCGTCCATCGAGGGATATTGCAGGATTCAGGAAAGCGACATGATCGCCATGCCTGATCCGAACACGTTCCAGATCATCCCATGGAGGCCGGCGGAAGCCAGGGTTGCCCGAATGTTCTGCGACATTCAGGAGCCGAACGGCACTCCATATGCAGGCGATCCGCGTTACGCCCTGAAGCGCGTAATGAAGAAGGCAAGCGACCTGGGCTATACCTACTATGTCGGCCCGGAGCTTGAATTCTTCTACTTCAAGAATTGCAATGGCACGGAGCCTCTGGACGCCGGCGGATACTTCGATCTCACCCCGCTGGATGTTGCAAGCGACCTGCGCCGCGACACGGTCTTCGCGCTTGAAAGCATGGGGATCAAAGTCGAGTACAGCCATCATGAAGTGGCCCCCAGCCAACACGAAATTGACCTTCGTTACACGGACGCGCTGACAATGGCCGACGCAGCCATGACATACAGGCTCACCGTGAAGGAAATCGCTCTCAAGCACGGAGTCTACGCCACTTTCATGCCCAAGCCGATGTTCGGCGAGAATGGGAGCGGAATGCACGTTCACCAGTCCCTCTTCAAGGGCAGCAAGAACGCGTTCCACGATTCGAAGGACAAGCACGGCCTGTCAAAGATCGGGAAGTCATACATTGCCGGACTGCTCAAGCACGCGCCGGAAATCTGCTCGCTTGTCGCGCAGTGGGTCAACTCCTACAAGCGTCTGGTTCCGGGCTACGAGGCTCCGGTCTACATCTCCTGGGCGCGTCGAAACCGTTCCGCACTGGTTCGCGTCCCGATGTACAAACCCGGCCGTGAAAAGGCGACCCGCGCCGAATTCCGATGCCCGGACCCCGGCTGCAATCCGTACCTTGCATTCACCGTCATGCTGGCCGCCGGGCTGAAAGGCGTCGAGGAGAATTATGAACTTGCCCCGCCGGTCGAACAGGACATTTTCGAGATGTCCGAGGCCGAGCGCGAAGAGGCCGGGATTCATGCTCTGCCCGGCAGTTTGGCAGAGGCGATTGCCAACACGGAAAAGAGCGCGCTGGTGCGCGAAGCCCTGGGCGACCACATCTTCAACAAGTTCATTGACAACAAGAAGGTCGAGTGGGACGCCTACCGCACGCACATCAGCAAGATGGAGATTGAAAAGTATCTGCCGATCCTCTGATCAACAGGGGAGCAGCGCGGCGGATCAGAATCTTGGGCTCACCCGCAGGAACTCTCAAACAGACGAGAGACCGAAAGAAACATAACGTCCTTGCTGGGACGCCAGTTGCTGGGTGTAGCGCTTTCGGCGAACTGTCAGGTTGTGCCAGAACCTGCCAATCGCGGGTGAGCCCTTTTCCTTCAGAACAACACCGGGATGTCAGCAATGTTCAAGCCCGCAGGCAGACTCGGGGCGTTGGTCATCCTACACGAGAAATCTGAAGGCATCGGCTGCCTGAACGGACCGCTTTCGGAAACGACAAGCTCTGTCCGCTGGGCAAAGCTTTACGCCGGGGAACGGCTGCCTTCCGACCCGTCGGAATGGAGCCTAATTGTTTCCATGGGCGGTCCGATGAACGTCTACGAAGAGGATGAATATCCCTTCCTGCGCGAAGAGACGGAGTTTCTAAGACGGGCCATTGAGTCTGATGTGCCCATTCTGGGCGTCTGTCTCGGCGCGCAAATGATCGCAAAGGCCTGCGGCGCAAAAGTCGTGAAATCCCCCGAAATGGAATGGGGATGGAGAAATGTTTACCTAACGGAGGAAGGCAGGCGCGACCCGGTCTTCCGTCGCTTCCCATCCACTCTTCGTGTCTTCCAATGGCACGAGGACATGTTCGAACTACCGGAAGACGCAGTCCTCCTGGCGACGTCAGATGATTGTCCGAATCAGGCATTTCGATATCGCAGAGCGCTTGGGTTGCAGTTTCACGTGGAGATAACACACGCCATCCTTGACGATTGGACCCGGAACAAGCCGGACAGGCACCGTGTGCTGAGCGAATTCGAAGAAAGGGAAAACTCTCTGTTCGGATATGCGGCAAGGATATGCCGCAATCTCTTGAGTCTCGAGACCCGGATATCGTAATATGGCATCCGCCGCGAGTTTGAACGACATGCATGTCATGAAGACCAACATGGGACCACAAGGATGCCACAGGCAAACAACGATGAAGGACCGTCCAACCAGCGACCGCTTAATCAAAGTGTTCACTGCGGACTGTACGACCCCGCCTTCGAACATGGAAGCTGCGGAACAGGCTTCGTCGTCCGTCTGGACGCCGAACCGAACCACGCCATAGTCGCAAGCGGCGTGGAATTATTAATCAATCTTGAGCATCGCGGAGCCGTCGGGGGGGATAAAGCAACCGGAGACGGCGCCGGTTTGCTTCTCCAGATACCGCATGACTTCTTCCGCGAAGAGGCCGAGAAAATAGGCTTCACGCTTCCCCGAATCGGCGATTATGCGACAGGTATTGTTTTCCTGCCGAAGGCTCCGAACAAACGTCAAGCATGCATTCTGGCCTTTGAGAGGGCTACCGCGCTGGAAGGTTGCCTGCTTCTTGGTTGGCGCCGGGTGCCTGTTGAACCTGACACGCTAGGCGAATTCGCCCGCAACACCATGCCGGACATAAGGCAATTATTTATTGCGCGCGGCGATGTCCCTAAAACAGTATTTCAGCAGAAACTCTACGTGATACGCCGTTGCGTGGAGAATGAGATCGCCCGCGCATTCCCATCGTCAAGCCCTGCTGACGCGTTTTACGTCCCAAGTCTATCCGCCACAACAATAGCCTATAAGGGCATGCTGGTAGGCAGCCAGCTTGCGCCATTTTATCCTGACCTGCGGGACAAGCGGTTAAAAAGCCCCTATGCTTTGGTTCATCAGAGATACAGCACTAACACGTTCCCAAGCTGGAGTCTGGCGCAGCCGTTCCGATACCTGGCCCATAACGGCGAGATCAACACGCTTCGCGGGAACGTCAATCGAATGCTAGCCCGAGAGTCAACGCTGCGGACGGAATTCCTTGGCGAGGATATTGAGAAGGTCAAGCCTGTCATCATGGAAGGCGGCAGCGATTCCGCAATGCTGGATAATGCCCTGGAGCTTCTGCTCATGGGCGGGCGATCCCTGCCTCACGCCATGATGATGATGGTTCCGGAAGCGTGGGGGGCGAAGTTCCTCATGGGGGAGGACAAGCGCGCCTTTTACGAATATCACTCCGCCTTTATGGAGCCATGGGACGGCCCTGCGGCGCTGGTCTTTACGGACGGACGTTACATCGGGGCAACGCTCGACCGCAACGGGCTGCGCCCATGCAGGTATACAATCACACGCGACGGTCTGATAATCATGGCGTCGGAAACCGGCGCGCTTGACATCCCGCCGGAAAATGCCTTGAGCAAGGGCCGGCTTCAACCCGGTCGCATGTTCCTGGTTGACCTTCAGCAACACCGCGTGATCCCAGACCAGGAAATAAAGGCGACCATTTCCCGGCGCCGTCCTTATCGCCATTGGGTGCGAGACAACCGCATCGAGCTTCGCGGCCTGCATATGCCGTCCGAGGTGAAGGCGCTGGAACCTGAGACATTGCGACGTCTGCAACACGCTTTCGGCTATACTCAGGAAGAATTGAACATGATTATCAACCCGATGGCCGCCCGCAGTCAGGAGGCCGTCGGATCAATGGGCAACGATGCCGCCCTTGCCGTCATTTCAAGAAGGCCGCAACTCTTCTTCGCGTATTTCAAGCAGTTGTTCGCGCAGGTCACAAACCCGCCGATTGACCCGCTGCGCGAAGAGCTTGTCATGTCCCTCATGAGTTTCGTCGGGCGGCAGCGTAACATGCTTGTAGAAACGCCCGAACACTGCCGACAGTTAAAGCTGAATCATCCGATTCTGACCCCCGAGGACATGCTCAGGCTTCGCAACGCGGCCAACCCCGATGTCGTTGCGCGGGATATTGACATCCTCTTCCCCGCCGACGGCGACGGCAAGGCTCTTGAACGCGCTCTGGACGACGTTTTCACTCAGGCAGAATCCCGCATTGCCGAAGGCGCCACGCTACTGGTCCTCACGGACCTTAAAATGAGTGCCGACAAGTCTCCCATCCCTGCGATGCTGGCCGCTTCCGGATTGCATCATCATCTCACTCGCAAGGGTCTCCGTGGAGCCGCCGGCATCGTCGTGGAGTCGGGGGAAGTCAGGGAAGTTGCGCATTTCTGCCTTCTGATCGCTTATGGCGCCAATGCGATATGCCCGTACCTCGCCTTCTCCACGGCCCGGGCATTGGCGGAGGAAGGGCTTCTTGAAGCGAAAGCAACTCCCGAGGAAGCGGTTGACTCTTATATAACCGCAGTCAAGAAGGGCCTTCTGAAAACCTTCAGCCGGATGGGTATCTCGACCATACGGAGCTTCTTCGGTTCTCAGATTTACGAAGCCGTCGGGCTGGGCAAGCCGCTGGTGGACAAGTATCTGACAGGAACATCATCGCGCGTGGGCGGCGTCGGGCTGGATGAAATTGCGGCGGACACGATCGAAAGGCATCGCGCGGCATATCCCCGCTCTGGCGTTGTTTCCCCGCTCCTGCCGGTGGGTGGAAATTACAAGAATCGCCACGGGGGAGAGAAGCACCTGTGGTCCGCCGAAGCAATCTTCAAACTTCAACACGCCGCGCGCACAGGAGATTATGCGGCTTACAAGCAATACGCAGCGATCATCGAAAATCCGGACGACCCGGTTACCCTCCGCAGCCTTTTCCGATTCAGGAAATGCGAACCGATTCCGATTGAGGAAGTCGAACCGGTCGGGAAAATCATTCCGCGTTTCGTCTCGGCGGCTATGTCCTTCGGTTCAATAAGCAAGGAAGCGCATGAGACAATCGCCATAGGCATGAACAGGGCCGGCGGACGCAGCAATTCCGGCGAGGGCGGAGAAGACCCGCAGCGTTATCCGGTCATGCCCAACGGGGATTGGAAGTGTTCCCGCGTCAAGCAGATCGCCTCCGGACGATTCGGCGTAACGATCGAGTATCTCGTCAACTGCGACGAACTCCAAATCAAGATTGCGCAGGGCGCCAAGCCTGGTGAAGGCGGGCAACTTCCCGGCCACAAAGTCACCGATGATATTGCCCGCGTGCGCCATACCACGCCAGGCGTCACGCTGATCTCGCCGCCGCCGCACCATGACATCTACTCCATCGAGGACATCGCACAGCTTATTTACGACCTCAAATGCGCCAATCCCCGCGCGAGGGTGTCCGTAAAACTGGTTTCAGAAGCCGGAGTGGGGACAATAGCCGCAGGCGTAGCCAAAGCCAAGGCCGACATGGTCCTCATCGCAGGCCACGACGGCGGAACAGGAGCCTCTCCCTGGACGGCCATCAAGCACTGCGGGCTGCCCTGGGAACTCGGGCTTGCCGAGACGCAGCAGACGCTTGTCCGCAACCGGCTGCGCGACCGCATACGCGTACAGGTGGACGGCCAGTTGCGCACCGGGCGCGATCTGGCGATTGCCGCAATGCTCGGCGCGGAGGAGTTCGGATTCGGCTCGCTAATGCTCGTCCTCATGGGTTGCGTCATGCTCCGCAAGTGCCACATGAACACATGCTCGGTTGGAGTTGCCACACAGGACCCGGAACTCCGCAAGCGCTTCGCCGGGAAACCGGAATACGTGGTCAACTTCGTGAACTTCATCGCAACGGACCTTCGGGAGCACATGGCCAGACTAGGCATCCGGACAGTTGATGAGATGGTCGGGCGATGCGACATGCTGGAGGCGATGGAAAATCCTGCTGTTCCAAAGGCCCGGACTCTGGATTTCAGGAATCTGCTCATTGCGTCGGCCTTGAATGGCGAAGCCAGAAGCTGCTCCCTCAGTCAGGATCACGAGCTTGAAAAGACTCTTGACGTAAAATTGATCGAACTTGCCCGCCCTGCCATCGAGAGACAGGAGCGGGTCGTGATCGAAATGCCGATCAGGAATGTAAATCGCGCTGTCGGGACGATGCTGAGCGGCGAGATTGCCCGGCGCCGCGGCCTCAAGGGACTCCCTCCGGACACAATCACACTAAACCTGAAAGGGACCGCCGGCCAGAGCATGGGCGCCTTCCTCTCGTCCGGCATTTCTATCCGCATTGAGGGCGAAGCCAACGATTATCTGGCCAAGGGCATGTCCGGGGGAAGGATTGTCCTGATCCCGCCGCAGGGAACACGCTTCGAGCCGGGCGAGAACGTGATTGCCGGCAACGTCGCGCTCTACGGCGCGACGGGGGGGGAGGTCTACATCAACGGCATAGCTGGCGAGCGTTTCGCCATCCGCAACGGGGGCGCGCGCGCAGTAGTTGAAGGCGCCGGCAATCACGGTTGCGAATACATGACCGGAGGCATAGTCGTAGTCCTCGGTCAGACGGGCAACAACTTTGCCGCCGGAATGACGGGAGGAATCGCATACATCTTCAACGATAGCGGGTTGTTCGACATCCGCTGCAACCTTGACACCGTTGATCTTGAAACCGTATGGACGGAACGGGATCAGGCCGAACTCGCGGCCATGATTCGCGCACACATGAATTTCACGGGCAGCGCAAGAGCGGCGCGCATCCTCGAAAACTGGGAGGCGTGCCTGCCGATGTTTGTAAAGGTGATGCCGATTGACTATCGCAAGTCTCTTGAGCGCATGAAACTGCACGAAGACACAGACAAGGAAACCGTCTCTGCGACTGAGGAGGTCTACCATGGGTAAACCCGAAGGCTTCATGCTCTACCAGCGGGAGGCTCCCCCCAAAAGACCGGTCGAAGAGCGAATTAAGGACTGCCGCGAAGTCGAGCAACCGTTGCCGCCCCACAGGTTGGAGACGCAGGCCGCCCGTTGCATGGACTGCGGAGTGCCGTATTGCCACATGTACGGCTGTCCCCTGCGCAATTACATCCCCGACTTCAACGATATGGTCTACCGCGCGCAGTGGCGCAAGGCGCTCGACCTTCTGCACATGACCAATAACTTCCCGGAGATTACCGGCCGGGTCTGCCCCGCGCCGTGCGAAGCCGCCTGCACACTGTCCGTCAACCAGGAGCCCGTTACTATCAAGCAGATCGAGCTTCAAATAGTCGAGCGCGGATGGGAACAGGGCTGGATTACGCCCCAACCCGCCCCAATGAAAACCGGAAAAAAGGTAGCCATAATCGGTTCCGGCCCGACGGGGCTTGCCGCCGCGCAGCAACTTGCCCGAAGCGGACATGGCGTCACCGTATTTGAGAAATCAGATCGGATCGGCGGAATCCTGCGTTACGGGATACCCGATTTTAAACTGGATAAACGGATTATTGACCGCAGACTTGCGCAAATGCGTGATGAGGGTGTTGTTTTCGAAGCGGACGTAGACATAGGAGTTGACATCTCGGCCCGGCACATTGAACGCACTTTCGACGCCATTCTGATCGCAGCCGGATCCAGAAAGCCGCGTGATCTCGAAATCCCGGGCAGGGAGTTAGCCGGGATTCATTTCGCAATGCCCTTCCTGATCCAGCAGAATCTCCGGGTTTCTGGCGTCGAGCCGAAGGGCGAACAGATACTTGCAACCGGCAAGCGCGTCGTCGTCATCGGCGGAGGGGACACAGGGGCGGACTGCGTCGGCACCGCCCGCCGCCAGGGTGCGCGCGAGATCACACAGATCGAAGTCCTGCCAAAACCGCCTGACCGTCGTCCTGCGGACAATCCCTGGCCGACCTGGCCGCAGACTCTGCGTTCATCAAGTTCGCATGAGGAGGGCTGCGCCCGGATGTGGAGCGGAATGACAAAGGAGTTCGTTGGCTGTAACGGAGCGGTCTCGAGTTTAAAGTGCGTCAACATCGAATGGTCGTCTCCTGACGCAACAGGACGGCGCAATTTCCGGGAAATCCCGGGTTCGGAGTTCGAGCTTGAGGCAGAGATGGCGCTCCTGGCAATGGGCTTCGTCCATGTTGAACACGGACCGATGGTACAGGGATTCGGGTTGAAGACCGACGCGCGCGGAAACATCGTGGTTGACAGCGGTTTCATGACTTCAAATCAGGGAATCTTCGCGGCGGGTGACGCTGTCATGGGGGCGTCTCTGGTCGTGCGAGCGATCTTCCAGGGCAGGGAGGCAGCCGCTGCAATTGACAAATACCTTGCGCGTTAAATGGAAAGGTAAAGAGACGGAAATCTTTCCTAAATAGCGTATTCCTGGACTACGTCCGATTCGTCATATTCGTCAATCAGGTCCTGGAACGTGGTGGTGAAATAGACGCCGCGCAACGACTCGCGGGCTTTGTTCCACATTTTCTTGAACGGACAATTATTCAATAATTCACAGTGCTTTTCATCATCCTCGTTAGTGCATCCCACCGGATCAATCGGACCCTGTACGAACTCAATGATTTCGCCAACCGTAATATCTTTTGGGTTCTTGACCAGATAGTATCCCCCTCCTGCCCCGCGGCGCGAATCCACGAAGCGCCCCTGCTTTAGCTGACTTAGAATCACCTCAAGGAATCGGGGCGGTATCGCCTGAACCTCGGCGACTTCGGCGACTTTGATCGTGCCTTCGCCGTAGCGCTTTGCCAGTTCAAAAACGGCCCTGACTGCATACTGACATTTGTGAGTTATCATTGTAAAACCTCTCGTTAGTTCAACCTCGCTCATTGCCAGATACAACAATTGATAGTACTCTGTCAAGGCATTAATGCCGCAAATTTTTATCATGATTGCCGCCCCCTCAACCCGCAATTACTTCGCCCACAAGATATTATATATAAACAGTGGCAAGACTAAACACGCAGGTCTCGAATGTCCAATTATGGGATGCCATATTTTTGCCCCAATTCGCTGCCTGTTAACCCAGTTGCTCCTTACATACCTTATCCCGTAGCTTAACCGGATAATTCCCCTTGAAGCATGCGACGCAGAAATCGTTCCGCGCGTCGCCCAGACAGTCCAGCATCGAATCGAATTCCAGGTAGTGCAGGCTGTCCACGGCGAGAAATCTCTCGATCTGCCGGGGGTCGTACTGCGCCGCGATCAGGTCCTCGTCCTGCTGCATGTCTATCCCGTAATGGCAGGTATGCTTCAACGGCGGACAGGTTATACGGACGTGCACCTCTTTCGCCCCGGCCTGTTTGATGAGGCCTATGCGCGACCTGCTGGTCGTCCCCCGCACGATCGAATCGTCAACAACAACAACCCTTTTTCCTTTTATGACATCGGAAACCGCGTTCAACTTCAGGTCGGCCAGTTTCGCTCGCTCAAGATCGGCCGGGCGTATGAATGTCCTTCCGATGTATCGGTTACGCACGAAACCATGCTCTAGAGGTATGCCTGATTCCTCGTGGTACCCCAGCGCGGCGGAATCTCCGCCGGACGGGACCGACATGACCATCTCCGCCTCCACTCCGCTCTCCAGCGCAAGCGCCCGTCCCAAGGCCTTGCGATAGGAATATACGGAGCGGCCGAAAATGTAACTGTCGTCCCGGGCGAAATATATCAATTCAAATATACAGTGCGAACGCGGGCATTCCTTCGGGGCGAAGCGTCTTGCGTCAAGACCAAACCGGTTGATTTTCACGATCTCCCCCGGTTCAACCTCTCGCGTGAACCGGAATCCGGCGTGGTCGAACGCGCATGATTCCGATGACACTGCCCAGGTGTTGCCCTGCTGCCCCAGGCAGAGCGGTTTGAACCCGTGCGGGTCACGAACGGCGATCATCTCCTTCGGCGTCAGAAAAAGCAGACAGAACGAGCCTTCAAGGTGGCAGAGCGAATGTTCGAATGCGTCCTGAAGCGAGGCGTGCCTCGGATCGGCCAGCACATGAAGTATCACCTCCGTATCGGTGGAGGTAGTGAATATGCTTCCCTTGTCCTCATATTCCTTCCTGAGAGTCGCTGCGTTGGTTATCTGTCCGTTCAGGGCAACGGCGATTGGTTTGCCTCTAAGATTAATAAGCAACGGCTGCGCATTCTTGATCGTGCTGCTGCCAAGCGTCGAATAACGCACATGCCCTATCGCTGAACGGAAGGGTTTGAAACGATCAACTGTATTCTGGTTGAAAACATCCGGTACAAGGCCCATCCCCACGTGGCCGTCCATCCTGCGCCCATCGGTGCAGGCGACGCCCGCGCTTTCCTCCCCCCTGTGCTGCAGGGACATCAGGCCGATGTACGTCTTCTCTATCGCAGAATCGGCGTCATAGACGCCGAAAAGGCCGCAGCATTCGCGCATGGATTCAGACATGGTTTCGTTCCTCGGAAACGCATTGCCATTCCTGGAATGCCGGGGGCCGTGCCGGGTGTTGTAGCGGCTACATTATTCCGAACCGACCCGCACGTTGGCAAACGAAATGTTCGGGAACTCAGCCTGCTGGGCGGCGCTTATCGCCTTTACAAGGTCCTTATAACGCACATCGTCCGCGCAGTTGATCACGCAGCGCGGCGGCCCTTTGCTGCTGTCCTTGAAAAGATTCCTGATCCGAGCAAGTCTTGGATATAGAGACGCAATCGAGTCAACCGCGGTGCTGTTGATCTTGATCCGCAATATCGCAGAATCCGTATCTCCGTCCATTCGCAGATGCACCACCACGTCCTCAAATTCCTGAACCTCGATGTCTTCCGGGTTCTCTACCGGCTTCGCCGCGGTCGCTTTCGTCGGTTCGGGCATCTGGGTCTGCAATATGCCCTCGCTTGGCAGAAACCGGGCCGTGACCAGGAAGAATGAGAGAAGCTGAAACACGACGTCAATCATCGGCGTCAGGTTCAATTCCGGCGTCTCCCCGGTTCCGCTGCCGGGTTTTCTGAGCGTCATCGCCATTAATCCGGCTTCCTCTCGCTCTCGGGGCTGTAAGCGCCCATCTGAACGCGGTAGAAGCGAGCCGCGTTCAACTTGTCAAGCACGATCCTGAGCGCGCTCCAGCGGATGTCCTGATCGCAGCGGATCAGGACGGGCGTCATATTCCGCCAGTCGTCGCCGAATCGCTGCTTCGCCCTCGCAGCCTCCTGCTTCAGGTGGTTTTCAAGTTCGACATCGGTGTAGGTCTTGCCGTAGATGATGATTTTCTCATCCTTGTCAACATTTATCACAAGGCGGTTAGCATCAGGCGTTTCCTCGATGATCGCCATGTCCGCGAAAGGCAATTTCAGGTTTGCCTCAAGCTCAAGACGGCTCATAGTAGCAACAACCATGAAGAATATGATCAACTGGAACGTGACGTCAATCATCGGCGTCATGTTGATACCGAACTTCTCTTCGGCGCGTTTGGCTTGCAGCGCGATTGACGACACTTGCTGATTTTCCCGTTGCGGATGGGACGGTTGAATGGAAGAAATTATTCCGGAAGCGGGGGAGGAGGAACCGGGGGTCCGGATTTCTTCGGGGGCGGCTGGGCGGCCGGCTGCGATGCCGGCAATGCCGCGGCCTGCGTCTTCCCCGCCGCTATCTCAAGCAATCCGCCGGCAGCCGCGTTGACGTTCATCATTCTCTGCGCCGCCATGCTCTTGATAAGCGAATACGCGGCCAGGCATGGGATCGCCACTATCAGCCCCTGAACGGTCGTGATCAAGGCGAACTGAATGTCTCCGGCAAGGTCCTGCGCGGTGGGATTTCCATGCTTGGCTATCTTGTTGAACGCCTGCACCATGCCCAGAACCGTCCCCAACAGGCCGAGCATAGGGCTGATATTTCCCAAAATGTTCAGCCATCCGACCTTGTCCTGAAGCCGCGCATTCTCCTCCTCCGCCGTCGCCGCCGCGGCAGATTGCATCTCCTCCGGACCGTTTACGCGCCGGGCAAGGCCTGCCGCCACTATCCGAGTGAGAGTTATATCAGCCGTACGGCATGAAGAAATCGCGTCATCAAAACGCCCTTCCGATATCGCCCCGGTCAGTTCGGCAATGACAGGTTCAGGGCACATGTCCGAACGTCTGAGATTCACCACAAGCTTCAATGCGATTGAGAAGGCCAGGACCGAACACCCGATTATGATGTAGCCGACCCATCCGCCTTCCGTCATAAGCTGCCGCATGCTCATCCGCTCACTCTTGACATCAGCGTTCGCGACTTCCTGCTCCGTTCCGGCCGCGGCGGGCGGAGTTGCGGGCGGAGTCGCTGCGGGGGAGGGAATGTCGGCAGGCGCGGCGGACGGATCAGGCTCGGCGGGATCGGGCCTGGCCGAGTCCTGCGCCATCACTGTCCGGGACGCAAGTCCCGTCAATGCGATACAAATCAGGACGAGTATTGCGCCTTTGAATATTCTCAACTCCGTTCTCCTTGGTTGCGCCTTCACTAAGGCGCGGGGGATTGCTGCTGTGTCTTGAGTAACCTTGCCCATGGCGATTCCGCGTAACGCGTCGCAAGCGTCTTGCGCATCTCGGCGGCCCTTTCGGGCAGTTGCACCTTTTCGGACTCCGCGCATCTGGCGCTCATGTAGAGGGACTTCGCATGAAGCGGCTTGACCCGGAAATGCAACACTTCGACCCGCAGGAAGCTGAACAATGCCTCCCGCATCTCGCCTCGCTCCATCAGGCATTCCCCGCGGGCGGTCATGCCCAGCGCCTTCATCTCCTCTTCCTGGGCAAAAATGCCGACCCGCTCGAATTCCTCTTCCGCCGCCCTGTAATCCTTCAACTCCCAGAGACACATGCCTTTCAAGAATCGGGCCTCGTCTGCAACCTCGGCCATCGCCGGCTCCGCCTTCATCGCGCGGGAGATGACCCCGTCAAGCTGTTTCACCGCCTCGACATGGGCCTTCCTGGAAACGGCCGCCAGCCTGGCCGTCCACGCCTCGGCCCTCATCGCCTCGCGCGGCGGATAATCCGTCTTAGCCTTTATCGCGTTTGCCGCTGCCGCTGCCTCGTCGGTCCTTCCGCTCAGAATCAGAGCGCTCAGCAACCCGACGTGCGCCTCCGGCGCGAATCGAAAGCCCGGAGCCGTCTCAATGACCTTGCCGTAAAATGCCGCCGCGTCTTTGCGGAAGGCGTCAACCTCCGCCTTGCCCTCCGGGGACGACGACTCGAAGCACTGCGAAAGGAAGAGCTTCATCCGGGCTTCCATCATGAGCGCCCGAAGCTTCAACCCCTCCGGAAGTTCCTCAGCCCGGGCCGCCTCAAGGCGCTTTACCGCCCGGTCGTAATCCCCCTGCTGGATGTCTCCGGGCGCGTTGTTCAGGTTGATGGACTGCGCGCCGTACTGCACCAGCGTAACGTCCCCCAGAGGGATGCGCTCAACCTCCCCCTCCTTCTCGCCGGTCTTCAGGACGATTTCCTTGTAACCTTCGGATACTATGACGCCCTTTTTCTGCTCCAGCCCGCCCTTATCATCCCGTTTGACAGTGACCGTGTCCTTCTGCTGCGCCGGGCATACGGCGCAGACGCACAGGAAGCCGATCAGGACGCGCAACCCAGCCGTGCTTCCCCCGGCAATCTTTCGCTCCCCGTCAGGACGGATTTCAGTCACCTTCAGACCCTGCGCTTGTATCCCTGATATCGCTAAAAAGCAAGCACGCAAGACGGATGTTATTCCTGCCCATCCGGACAGTCAAGATGAAAAGGGCGTTTCGAGGTGGCGGGTTCCTGACGAACGCATGATCCTGGAGTGCGGCAGTCTTGCTGCCGCCCTGCCGTTAACCCGGCTTGCCGGGGCTTTTTTGAACCTGCATGATCCGTCTTCACGCAGGCAAGTCCGTCCGTATGCGGCCAAACGCGCTACAAGGAGACGCGCCTGCAATTGCCCCATTACCTTTCGTGAAATGGTCGTTTCAGGATTTCTCACCGGCCTGCTATAGTATCAGCGGAGGGGTTCGGGCGGTCGCGGGTCGCCGAAAGGCGGCGCGAGGAAAGTCCGGGCTCCACAGGACGCGGCGGTGGGTAACGCCCACCGGGCGCAAGCCCAGGGAAAGCGCCACAGAAAACACACCGCCCAAGCGCGACGGGGCAACCCGACGCGACGGCAAGGGTGAAAAGGCGAGGTAAAAGCTCACCGCGGGACCGGCGACGGCCCCGGCACGGCAAGCCCCGCCGGGAGAAAGGCCAAATAGGGGAGGATGGCGTGGTCCGCGCCGCTATTACTCCCGGGTAGGCCGTTTGAGCCTGCCGGCAACGGCAGGCCTGGATGAATGACCGCCGCCCCCGGGGCAACCCGGAGCGCACAGAACCCGGCTTACAGAACCCCTCCAACTCCCCCCCGCTGTAGGGTGCTCTGCACCCACGCGGATCATGCCATCCGTCATTCTCCAACATCGCGCATATTTCTTATAATTTCTGGCTCTTCGATTCCCCAATCGGATTCGTATGTTCCTTCGCCAAGGTAGCGATGGAACGTCGAGAAGGGCCATTCGATCACCTTCCGGACAAATCCGTGCTTGACCGGATTGTAATGGATGTAATGGAAATGGGCATCGAAATCGCGCTCATCGCGAATCCTATGCTCCCAGAACCGGCGCTGCCAAATATCGCGCTCGCCGTGTTTTCGCCGCGAATCACATCGTGATTCTCCCGCGCGCCCTTCGCCTACAAGGGATATTGTAAAACGCTATTTTATTAGCCGCAGGCGGGTTGAGTAATCGGCGTCACCATTTGGCAAGGCCCAAATTGTGTGGAAATGATCCGGCAACAGAACAAACGCCATTACCTCGAACGGACGTTCGGATTGCGTCCGGCGGATGGATTCGCGAAGGAGGCGCCAGACGGCCGGATCGGAAAGAAACTAGCGCCGGCCATGTGTCACAACCGTAAAGAAATAGATCGCGCCACCGTCGCGGATTCGTCGGTAATGAGACATGTTTCAGCTTCCGCGTGGGTGCTCGGTTCGAAACGAGCCGCAAAGCACCCACCCAACAACTCGCTTCGCTCGGGCCGGAAAAAGGGAAAAAGAATTAAGGAAAAAGAAAAAAAATCGGGCCTCAGCGAACTACGACCATAACCCGAAAACCGTTGAGCGTGACGGCGAGCGTTGGCGTGTTCCTGAAGCGGTAGGACGACCGCGCGTTCCTGGGAAAGTTGAGCCAGGAGCCGCCGCGAATAACGCGGTATTGCCCGCTTGAAGGTCCAGGCGGATCTTCCGAAGGACTCCGCGAGTAATAGCCCTCGTCGAACCAGTCCTCGCACCATTCCCACACGTTCCCTATCACGTCATACAGCCCCCACGCATTCGGCTTGAAACTGCCAACGGGAGCCGTGAATGTATGGCCGTCCCTGACTCCCTTGAACGGGTTAGTCCAGTTTATCTCCTCACCTGAGCTTGCGATGTTCGCGTTGCCCTGGGCATTCTCCTCATTGTCCCCCCACCACCAGATTCCGCTTCCCCCGGCCAGAGAAGCGTATTCCCATTGCGCTTCCGTCGGCAGTCCGTATGTAGGGGCGGGTTTCAAACCCGCCCCTACACCGGGAATGTCACGACCGGTCTTCTCCGTCAGCCAGTCGCAGAACGCCTTCGCGTCATTCCAACTGGCGCACACGACAGGATGCTGGTCCTCTTGTGAGAAATTCGGGTCTTTCCAACTCGTCCCGCTTCTTTCCTCATACTTCCAGCTTCCGTCGCTCTGCTTTACAAATGCGTATGCCTTCCCCGCCTTCTCCGCATCGGTCTTGTATCCCTTCTCGCTGACAAACTTCGCAAACTCCCCCTTCGTCGTCTCCTGGATGCTCAGGTAGAACGGCTTCGTAATCTTCACCTTGTGGCGCGGCTGTTCCCATTGATACCACTCCAATTTGCCGCCCGGCCATCTTCGGTCGGTCTCCTCGGGCGACAACTTGCCGCCCATCATGAACTCCCCCGGCGGAATCAGGACAAACCGCATCCCGATGCTGTTCTCAAACGCCACGGGTATGCCGTACGTCTCCGCTGCCGCAAGCTGCTCCTTCGAGACCAGCGACTTAGCCCATTCGGGCGGCGGGCTGACGGCGAGGCCGCGCGTCTCCTCCTGCGCGCTGACGGAAACGGCGAGACACAGAATCATCGCGATTGCGAGTCCGCGCGTGTGCAAAACCTCAGACCCTTGGTCTTTCGGTTTCGCACACCCTTGTATCTTGGAAAACGGTTAAAGGTAGAGAGTAATCAGAGTAATCTCTAGACAGGGAAAGACAGCCCCCTACCCCATGGGGTAGGGGGCGGGCCAACCGAAACA